>Ga0114948_10000104_pt1 | contig 26375 bp, 35 predicted proteins | sample CR04metaG_FD_83877 | JGI IMG/M metagenome (GOLD analysis project Ga0114948, IMG submission 83877) | Deep subsurface microbial communities from Mariana Trench to uncover new lineages of life (NeLLi) - CR04 metaG | ecosystem: Environmental > Aquatic > Marine > Ocean trench > Sediment | place...
CACTAAGGATCATGGGTAATACGATTACTGCAAGTGAAATAACAATTATGGCGCCTACGATACGGTGTTTGGGGTTGAAATCACCCCCGTCATCGTGTGCACGTGCCATGTACCCGCCCTCACCGTTGATTGCTCAGTATATCACTAACGGTAAAAAAAGACCCGAAAACAACGATTCGATCCCGTTCGCTCGCATCTTTGCACGCGGCCTGATAAGCGCTCAGAGGATCTCGATAGAGATCGGCTGGCGCCGCCGACTCAATGCTTTCCAGATTGGCGCGCAAGGTTTCTGCCGTAGCACCGCGTGGAACTGCCAGGGTCGACAGATACCAATGGTTAACAATCGGATTGATTGTAGACATCACGTCGGCGATTGGCTTGTCCTCAAGCATGCCGAGAACTACGAAGGTTCGACCGGCCGCCGGTTGTCGTCGCAACAACGTAGTTAACACTACCGTGGCCTCGACGTTGTGAGCGACATCGAACACCCTCACCGGCAGTCCTGGCAGGGTCTGAAATCGCCCCGGAAGCACTGCCTCGAGTAGACCAACGCGGATCTGCGCTTGACTCACCGGCAAGCGTTCTGCCAGTAGCGTTAACGCCATCAAGGTACCGGCTGCGTTATGCAACTGGTGTTCACCGCGCATAGCGGGATAAGGCAGTGCTGATCGGATACGGTCTTTCGAGCGCCAACACCAACTATGGATGTCTTGTTCTATCTGGTAGTCACGCCCAATTTGGTACAAGCGGGCGCCCACTGCCTGAGCGCTCTGTTCGATAACGGCCGGCGGCGATATATCGGAGCAAATGGCAGGATGTCCTGGGCGGAAGATACCGGCTTTCTCCCGGCCTATGGATTCGCGGTCGGCGCCCAACCAACGCACATGATCGACGCCAATGCACGTCACGATAGCAACATCGGCATCAAGCACATTGACGGCATCAAGCCGACCACCAAGGCCGATCTCAAGTAAGGCGACGTCAACTGACTGCTCACTGAACACCTGCAGCGCCGCCAGTGTACCGAACTCGAAATAGGTTAGCGGTGTGTCGCCACGTATATGTTCGATGCGTTCAAACGCAGCGCAGAGAATCTCATCACTCTGCGGCTGTTTGCCAACCCGAATGCGTTCGTTATATTCGAACATATGGGGCGAACTATAAGCCCCAATCTTGTAGCCGGCCTCATGCAGTATAGCCTCAAGCATGGCAACGGTAGATCCTTTACCATTGGTGCCAGATACCGCTACCGTCAAAAACGAGGGCGGCTTTAATCCCATGCGGTCAACGACAACACTGACACGCTCTAGGCCAAGCTCCATCTTTCGTGGATACAGCGTTTCGATCCACGAAAGCCAATCGGCGAGGGTTTTGCTACTCAGTTCTTTAATGATGGGGACGATGACGCTTCAACCAAACTGGTTTGCTCATCAGCAAGGTTGGAGCTTTTACCGGTAAGCATTGCAAGCAGTGATGCAATCGTATTGCGCATGGCGCGGCGATCGACGATCATATCTACCGAGCCATGCTTTAGTAAAAACTCTGAACGCTGAAAACCTTCGGGCAACGTTTCGCGTACCGTCTGCTCGATGACCCGTGGGCCCGCAAAACCGATCAACGCTTTGGGTTCAGCGATCACAATGTCGCCAAGCATCGCAATGCTGGCCGATACACCACCCATGGTCGGGTCAGTCAACACCGAGATGTAAGGAATGCCGCGGTCACCCATACCGGTCAGCGCAAAACTAGTCTTTGCCATTTGCATGAGCGAAAACAACGCCTCTTGCATCCGGGCACCGCCACTGGCCATAAAACAGACCAAAGGTATGTCTTGTTCCAGGCATTTGTTTACGCCGCGCACAAAGCGTTCACCGACCACCGAACCCATGGAGCCACCCATAAATGCGAATTCAAATGCACCTACCACCAGGGGTGCGCCTTTGAGCTCACCCTGCACCATTACTAGCGCGTCTTTTTCTCCGCATGCCTTTTCAGCTTCGCTCAAACGGTCCTTGTATCTTTTTGAATCTTTGAACTTGAGCATGTCCACCGACCGCAGATTCGCACCGATCTCTTGGTGTGGTTCGGGGTCAAGAAAGATATCTAGGCGGCCGCGCGCACTAAGGCGCATGTGATGCTGACACTTGGGACAAACATCGAGGTTATTGCGGATTTCAGCGCTGTAGAGGACCGCACTACAGTTACCGCATTTTCGCCACAGACCTTCGGGCACACTCTTCTTCTGTGCCTTACTCTTAATCTTGGGTGGTATGAGCTTGTCAAACCAACTCACGCAGCCGCTCCTTCCTGATCCATGGCACTGCGTAGAGTTGCAAGAAATCCAGGTACATCTGTCATTATCTTCTCCCGCTCTTCGGCGAGATCGCCAATACGGTTCACGAGGGCGCTTCCGACTACTACTGCATCGGCCACAGATGCCACTGCTGCCGCCGTCTCGGGGCTATTGATACCAAATCCAACCCCTACTGGAAGCGTAGTCTGTGTACGTATCGCTTGCAATCGGTGTTTGACCGCTGCCACATCAAGGTGAGTTGCACCAGTTACGCCACGCAACGCAACGTAGTACACAAACCCACTGGCCGCGTCAGCAATTAAGCTAATTCTCTCAATTGTACTGGTGGGCGCGAGCAAGAGTATCGGGTCTATGTGTGCATCCCGCAATGCTTGGGATAGTTCGGCTGATTCCTCCGGTGGAATATCGACTGTCAACACACCGTCAACGCCCGCCGCACTGGCCGCTTTCGCGAACGTCGTGTAACCCATGATTTCGACCGGATTCAAATAGCCCATGAGCACGACTGGGGTATGCGTGTTCTTTGTACGAAACTCTTCGACCATCTGTAAAACCAGATGGAGGTTGACGTTGTTCTTGAGCGCACGTTCACTTGCACGCTGAATGACAGGACCATCAGCCATTGGGTCAGAAAACGGCACGCCTAGTTCAACGATGTCTGCACCTACTTCCACTAATGCATGCATCAGCGGCACCGTGATGTCTGGTTGCGGATCGCCGGCCGTAATAAAAGGTACAAGCGCCTTACGACCCTGCTTCCTCAATGCTTCGAACGTCTGTGTTATTTGCGACACTGCGGTCTTCCAGACTTAAACAGTAATGCCTTCAATCTTTGCTACCGTATGAATATCTTTGTCGCCACGCCCAGAAAGATTGACCACGATGATACCGTCGCGACCCATTTTCGGTGCTAGCGTGGCCGCGTAAGCAAGCGCATGGGCCGACTCAAGTGCCGGCATGATGCCTTCAGTGCGAGTCAGATCGTGAAATGCAGCTAGCGCCTCATCATCGGTGATACTGACATACTTGGCGCGACCGGAATCCTTGAGCCACGAGTGCTCAGGGCCGACTCCAGGATAGTCGAGGCCGGCGGAGACCGAGTGGGCCTCTATAATCTGTCCATCGGCCGTTTCTAGCAAATAACTGCGGCTGCCGTGTAACACACCGGGTTGACCGGCACATAAGGGGGCGGCGTGATGTCCGCTGTCCAAACCTTCGCCCGCCGCTTCAACCCCGTGAAGTTCAACGTCTAGATCATCGATAAAGGGGTAGAACAGGCCCATGGCGTTTGAACCACCGCCAACACATGCGATCAACGCATCCGGCAAACGTCCTTCTTGCACCATGATCTGCTCGCGGGTTTCGCGGCCAATCACCGACTGAAAGTCTCTTACCATGGCCGGGTAGGGGTGTGCCCAGCAACGCTGCCAATGATATAGAACGTGTCCTCAACATTGGTCACCCAGTCGCGCATGGCCTCGTTTAGTGCGTCTTTCAGTGTCTTCGAACCCGATTCCACCGGTACTACCTCTGCTCCTAGGAGCTTCATACGAAACACGTTGATCGCTTGACGCTCAATGTCCACGCTCCCCATGTAGACAATACATTTCAGGCCGAAACGCGCTGCCACGGTCGCTGTCGCCACCCCATGTTGGCCAGCACCAGTTTCGGCGATAATTCGAGTCTTACCCATTCGTCGGGCCAACAACCCCTGCCCAATCGTGTTGTTGATCTTATGCGCCCCAGTGTGGTTTAAATCTTCGCGCTTTAGATAGATGCGGGCACCACCGAGCCTCTCGCTCCAGCGTTTCGCCAAATACAACGGCGATGGTCGACCCACGAATGTGGCCGCGTCGCTATCGATCTCTTTGACGAAATCTGGATCATTGCGATAACGCTCATAGGCTTCACGTAACTCGACCAGCGGTTGCATAAGTGTTTCAGCCACAAAAATGCCGCCGTATTCACCGAAATGCCCGCGTTCATCTGGCAACGAATAGGCTTGTCGTCCAGCCGCCGCCGATTCGGTACTGCTCGCTGTCATTGGTCTTCTCGCACCTTCTCAATGAATGCAGAAATCTTTTTCGGATCTTTGATACCCTTGGTCTCCTCTACGCCGCTACTTACATCAACCGCAAACGGCCGCACTACTTTAATGGCGTCTTTCACATTATCAGCCGTGAGACCACCCGCTAGAATAATCGGTGTTTCTAGATCTCGTGGTACAAGACGCCAGTCAAACGTTTCGCCTGAACCACCCGGTGCATGTTTCACATAGGTGTCTAGCAACAAACCTATTGCATCTGGGTAAGCTCGCTGCTGTGCATGCAGGTCAACATCATCCCGCATACGCACGGCCTTTATATACGGTCGAGCGAACGCACGATAGGTTTCTGCCGATTCCTCGCCATGGAATTGCAAGATATCAAGCCCCACGGCACTGATCGTGGCGCGCACTCTATCGGCGTCTACATCGACAAACAGACCAACTCGGGTTACGAATGGCGGCAATGCCTGCGCGATAGCACGCGCTTGGTCGACGGTGACGTATCGTGGGGTGGCTTCATAGAACACCAGCCCGATCGCATCTGCCCCCAGTCGTGCTGCGGCCAGTCCGTCCTCGATACGGGTAATACCACAAATCTTTATTCTGGTTTGCATTACAAAAGCAAACTTTTAGAATTCAACAGCTTACCAAAGCTCGGGGCCGGGCGAAAGTGGCGGAATCTGGAAGTGTTGTGGGTATTCAAGCGCCGTCAGATAAAGTCCATGGGCCGGTGCCGTCACCCCAGCGACGGTGCGATCGCGTGCCGCCAACACATCGCGCGCCCACTCACTAGTTTGCTCGCCGGCGCCGATACTCATCAACACACCGGCAATATTGCGCACCATATGGTGAAGGAAGGCGTTTGCGTGGGCATGGATTGTTACAAACTCGCCATTGCGCGATACCTCCAGGCGACGCAAATCCTTTACTGGATCTTTTGCCTGACATTGCATAGCGCGGAAAGACGTAAAATCGTGCGTACCTATTAAGGTCTTTGCCGCCCGTTGCATTGGTACAATATCTAGTGACCGGTATTCCCAGGTCACACGTTTGGCGAGATAGGTCGGTCGCACCGACCGATTCAGGATGATGTACCGATAGTGCCTCCCAATGGCGGAAAATCGTGCATGAAAAGACGAGTCCACCTGCCCGGCCCACAGTATGGCTACGTCATCCGGCAAATTACTGTTAGCACCACGCAGCCACTCGTAGTCACGGCGTTTAGCGTCCGAATCGAAATGAATCACCTGACCGGAGGCATGAACACCTGCGTCGGTACGACCAGCCACCGTCACCCGTAGCGACTCGTTGGCAACCTTGGAAAGCGCCTCTTCCACGCAACCCTGGACGCTCCTGTCGCCATCCTGAAGTTGCCAGCCAGAGAATCGGGAGCCGTCGTATTCGACGATCGCAGCAATACGCATGAAGAGATTAACTACGATTAGACAGTTCGATTACCTCACCCACCGGGAAGTGTGGACTAACACTATAAGCCTACGCGAGTAAGCGCTTCCTGTACGGCATCTCGGAAGTTAATCTTTGTTGTCCGCCTCAAAGTATCTATTTGATTCTCAGCCAACGGGATAAAGTTCTTCTCCTTCTTCTTCTGATAGGGTTTATGCCAGTACTCTTCTTCCAAGACATGGCTATCGCTACCTCCAGTTGATGCGAGCGGCTTTTTGGAGGTAGCAGACACTACATCTACTTGTATGACGACGTAGGTTGCAGTTTCAGCATGTTTCTTGAAGGCTCGGCGATGATATAGGCCATATCCTGACAAACCTTCTGCGCTGAACGTAATGAAGTCTTCAGCAAAGTCTCTGTAAAGGACAACAAATGTATCGATTGAATTTTGCCTAGCGAGCTCTTGGAGAAATGGTCTAATCTTTTTGATTTTCGGCCTGCTCTTGCCCATCCCGCGGGGTAAGTCTTAAACAATCTTTCTGCGTCGTATTGAACTTCCTTTACAACGTGTCCCTTTGATTCTAAGAACTCGGTCGCTACATCAGTGGTGTGTCTATCTATTTCCCACTGTGATACTTCTGCCTTGTTGTATCTATTTTGGAAGATTGTAGTACCAACGTGATGAAGAAGAAACTCATCACCCATTAGTGAAATAACGGTAACAGTTCCCAGCGAGCGTAGGTCTTCCTGCGTCAATTTCCTCGGCGCCGCATTGCAAGAAGACCATACGGCGAGCGTGATTATCGAAACAATTATCTGCCGTAGTACCATTTCATCTCCTCGGCACGTCGCGTTCGAGGTGGCATTTCGAACATAAACCTAGCTAGCAAGCCCTGTTTCCGCGTGCCGTCGCTCATTGCCAGCCCGACGTTCGTGATCTGCGTAGTTCGCGGGTCGGTAGGATCTACGATCATCCAGGCGTCGGTCTGCGAAATGCTCATACCAGCACTGGCAATCGGCTGCTTCGCACTCGGGTAACGGCAGGGATGGGGCGCTTTTTGAGAGAAGCCGCTTACCTTTAAGCTTTTTTGCCGCCTCGCAAGGATCAAGCCCCGGCCGAATAGACATGGCGTGGAACGTGCTGATACCGCCAGCCGTTTTACCGCGGGCCACTAGCCTAGGTCGGGTGCGCGCCCTTGGTTCCGACAGAAACCACATTACCCACACAGCGACAGCAACCACGGCGATTGACAGAAGAACCCAGTTAGTCATCGTCCCTTACCTCCATGTGCAATTGGCTTTTCGCTGATCTCCTCGAGACGCGGTGCTTCCATCACCGAAACGACTAGGTCGCGCCCACCCACCTCGAGACACACCAAGTATTCTCCCACAGAATCAGGCTGCGAAAAATCTCGTTCGGTTTTGTTTGATTTATTAAGATCTTAAGTTTGCCAACGGCTTTAACCGGCGCTCGCGAACATGCAGCGATAGTGACGATACCAGTCACTCTGGAACGTTTCATGTGGGTCATAATGCTTTTTGAGTTTTATAAAATCCGCCATTTGTGGATAGCACGTCTCGACTTGTCCTCGATCCGCCCAACGATGATATGTCAAGAAATAACTGCCACCGTGTTCTATTGCCCGATCGATTAGACGACGAAAGTCAGTTGCGGCTTTTTCGATCTTTTCCCGGGTGTGCACAACATGTAGATTCATCACTATGCATGCGTAGGCCTCCCGGGCCCAAGGAAGAAAAGATTCATCATCCTTCTCGATCAACCGTATGGTTCCATAAATCGCTTGGGTCCCGTGTCTTCTAAAGTCCTCTCGCAGCACGTCCATGAAGCGGCTCAGGGCAGTACGCGGGACGTACACCTCCGAGATCATCTCGGTTCCCTTGACCGGTGCGCCAAGCTGACGATCAACTGCGTCATGATAGTCATCGACATAGTTGCTGAGCTGATGGGTATCAGACCAATAACGTTGGCCCGACGTTGCCAGATAATAGGACGAATAGACATCAAAGACGCGCTTAGGATCCTTGTGCGCCAGCAAATACAGTTGGCGCCAGTCATCCTTCGATAGTTTTTTTTGTTGGCTCGACATTTGGGCGCCGGCATCGGTAGGCCGATAACATGAGAACACACCATCCCTGAGGAACCCCGCAGATTCCGGGTCGATAGAAAACTGACAGTCACCGTACAGATAGCCGTTATTTATTCGTTGCTTGAATGCGTCTATCAAGTCCGAAACCTTAATAAGCTCGACAATGCGTTCCAGTTTGACGCGTGGCATGAGTCGAAGCTTGACGCTAGTGATGACACCGAACAGTCCGTAGCCGCCGATCGCGAGGCTAAATAATTCTTTGTTCTCGCCACGACTACAAGTGTGTAATTCACCATCGGCGCCCATAATCGTGAATGACTCGACATCTCCGATCACCGGCTTAAACGTCAGGCCCCTTCCATGTATATTGGCGCTCAGCGCGCCCCCAATTGACAGACGATCTGCACCCGTCTGCTTCTGGACAATACCCCATTGTTTGATTCGACCCTCTTGTTTTTGGACGAGCGTGCTAACGAGCTCGGGCCACTGAATGCCCGCCTCCACTTCGACTAACCCGCTTGTGTGATCGAAATTCAACACCCGGTTCATGGGTCGCGTATCGATTAGTACCGTATCCGTACCGAACTGTTGTCCGCCCATAGAATGGCGGCCCCCGGCAATGCTAATTGCTTTGCCCTCGTTCCGAGCTTGTCGCATTGCCGTTCGCAGTGCTGCGATCGAATCAATTCGAGAAACGCGATGCACCTGAGTCGGATTTAGTTGGGAGTGAATATCGTTGACTAGAACATCCGAGCGAGTCTCGGGAAAACGAGCGCATGCAAAAGGCAAGAGAGCCATTCCAGCGCTTCCTCTCGCCATCAACATCACGAATCTCCGACGCCCTAACACGGTTAACCTCCTGGCGAAATGTCGTACCGAACAAGCACGTGTGCGGTCCAATAGATCAAAAATAGCGCTACCGCCTGGATCAAATGGTAGAGCGCATTGTGATTAAAGTATCGGGGATGAATCGATATGCCTGTATGCTGGACCGTGGCCGCAATAAACGTCAAAACAATACCGCCGACACCAACCAACAAATAGCTCATCCCATTACGCGAGTACATGACTAGAAGGGCGACGAGCAGAAAGGTGGCGGCAGGGATGTAGTTAATGATCGCTATCCAAAACACCTGGCTAGAAAACAATATGAGTAAAACGTAAACGGCGAAGGCAAACAACGCTCCCCAAAATACCCGCTTGGCAACACGCTCAGAGAAAATTAGCATCGCGCCGATGCTCCAAAGGGCTAGAGCGGCCATGCCAATCGCAACTAGTGTCGCCGGCCAAAGCACCGTCGCACCAAGGGACGACTGATCACCAAAAAACCCATGAAAAGTACCACCAATAAGCGCAGCAACACCGAGCGCAATAAAAAACGTAATGAACCAAAAGCGTAACGCATTACGCCGTGCACCGTATGCGTAAATCAACCCCGCCAACACCATACACTCGATCGCCAAACCGTAATCGGTAAGCGTCACGTCAGGTTCCATTAACGTCATGAAGTGATCAATCCCTGTCTAAGATGGTAGTGACTAAACGTATAGAGAAACGCTGCAAGCACCATATGAAACCAGATGGGAATGGTATCGGTAAACCATCTGAGTTCGGGATACAAGGTCATGGTGATAACGTAGCGCACACCCATGGAAAAAAAGTAGACATACTAAACCATTTGATAAATACAGCCGCCCGTGGTTTCGGTGTTATAAAAAAGCCCGATCTCTTGGCAAAGTCGAGGACAATTTTCAGCATTGCCCCAATAATCAGAATCTGAATCGGCAGCAATACCGAATAAGGGAGAAGGCCCGAGTACCACTGCTCGAACGGCGGCAAGAAGTCAATATCGACGACTACAACGAGAATCTGTCCACATACTCGCAATATGAACAGTAGAGTAAAAGCGGCTAGCAACAGTGAATAGTGGAGCGGAACGTACATCAGTAATCGCTAGAATAGCGTTGGCATGCTTAGAGAGGCAAAACGCTAAGCGCTGCAAATGGAATTTAGCCACTAGCGACGGCGATCGAGCTCCTGGCGTCGATCTTTTCTTATCGGATCCCAACGCAGGGTGCCGCGCCGTTGCGGCTGCGCACGCCGCATGCCGTTTCGACGATCAGACCCTATGTACTTTGCCGTTGCGATTGGTCTTTTTTGCATGACCGCTCCCTGTCTCTTTGCGTCCAATCCGCGTAGCCAAGCGCGCCTTACTCATCTGAGTCGCCCCACTGAATTGCTTTAATGATGCATGTCTCTTTGTGATGAGTTGACGCCAGCGGCGAAGATCAAAATTGGCGTCATCGTTGGCAAGTATCAGCGCAACCTGGTAAATGCATTGCTCAACCGTATCGTCGCTAATGCCTGGTTGTACGAAAGCCTTGGCAAATGCGTGCGCAAGACGCTCATGGTTGGCCATAGGACGGGCCCCTCCCTTGCTTAATGCAGTCCTTAGCCGCAACGGAGGCGCATCTGCGTACCGTCACGAGTGTGCATTTTGAGTATAGTCTCTGTCCGCGGGTCGGCCAGAGCGGGATTGCTGACGAAAGTAGGTGGTTTATTCCGCGTCAGTCTTATTCATGCTGCCCTTGCTTACAAAAATCCTTCGGTGAATTGACCCTCATCATTTGCGCTAACTTCTAACTTTATCTTGTTGTTTATCTTGAATTTGTTGGTATGCTGCCACATGATGTGTCGCGCTTCCCAATTATCCAAACCCTTCTCCCGCTTTCCTGTACTCGTCTCTTGGAGGACTAAAAACGTCCAGAACCGTAGCACCAACATCGCCGGTTCGAATCCCGTGCGTCACATCACCGGGCGTATGCCAGAAATCACCTGCTTTCATGGCGACCTCTCGCCCACCCTGGATGCGGACACACTCCCCTTCGAGCAGGATGCCCCACTGCTCCTGAGGGTGGCTGTGCACCTTGCCGGTAGTGTGTGGCGCTATTCGCACTACTGAGAGCATGGCGTTATCACCCACAAAGATACGAGTTGTGATGCCTTCACCCAGTTTGCGGTGAATCCCTTGCGCGTCATCAGCCAGATTGAACACCCAGGCAGGTCTATTAGTTTGCGATTCAGTGGTCACAATGATTGCCTCCTTGGCGATGTGATCAGTTCTTGCAGTTACGTCCGAGATCTACTGCGTGGATGCCTTCGTCCCCGGTAGATTTGCAACTGAATCTCTTGTTCCGCTTCCAACTTTCTCTTGTTGCGCTTCTCCATGTAGGCACGGATATACATGTACACCAGCACGACCAAGAATAAAGCCGCAGCAGCTAGCAGGGCCAGGCCTCCGAGGATCTGTTGGCATTGGGCATCACACATGGGGGTTGACTTTTGGTTGTTCGGACCAAGGTTCAGTATACCGCCATGCTTCCGCTGGGGCATCGATCTACCCGCCTAGGGACTTCACAAAACTTTACATTCCTGAAAAACCCTAGAAACGAACGCCAAGTATCGTTACGTCCAAGAATCGCGCTGGTGCGGTTCCCTGACCAATACCAGGAGGTAATGATGAATCAACAGACAACCAATCAAACACCCGAGCCCAAACGGCAGTGCAAGGGCGGCCTCGGTCGAAAGGCCCGTCTCGGTGTCGCAGCAGCCGCGCTGATCGGCATTGGGGCCCTTGCCGGTGTCTTGATCACCAATGCGTCAGCCCATAACGGTTTCGGCGGTCATGGTGCCTGGGGATCCAGAGACCACCATTATCACGGAGCTTCAAGCATCGAAAAAATTCGTGGGCGTGCGCTCGATATGGCAGCGTGGGCGCTGGGCTCAGTCGATGCGACGCCAGAGCAGAGCAAACGCGTGAAAGCTATCGTCCTAGGACTAGTCGAAGAAATCTATCCGCTTAGGCAACAACACCATGAGAATCGACGCAGCGTTAAAGATGTACTGTCTCAGTCACAGATCGATCGGCAAGCCCTTGAGCAGATTCGGCAAGATGAGATGGGAATCGCGACCCAGATCTCTGAAAAGCTTGTTACTGCACTCGCCGATGGTGCGGAGGTGCTGACCGTCGAACAGCGTCTAGTACTTATGAATCGGCTGCAACGGTTTGCGCATTAAACCAATCCACGTAAGCTTCCCCTGACCTAGATCGCTTCGCCAACAAAGGCAGGCGATCTAAGTGTGTTTTCGATAGGTGGGACAAGCAAAAGTGGCTGAGCGCATCTTAATGATTGAGGATGATGAAAGTCTGTCAACCATGGTGGCAGAATATCTCTCATCCATAGGCCTACAGATAACCACGCGGCCCACGGCGGCAGATGGACTCAGTACGCTTGATGAAAGTGCATTCGATGCGCTCATCCTCGACGTTATGCTCCCCGACATGGATGGGTTCGATGTTTGTCGTCGTATACGAGCCACATCCGATATCCCGATCCTGATGCTAACCGCCCGCGGGGATGAGATGGATCGCATCGTCGGTTTGGAATTGGGCGCCGACGATTATTTGCCCAAACCTTTCAACCCACGGGAGCTACTCGCCCGATTGCGGGCGATCTTACGACGACAGCAAGGACCCACCAATCGCCATACGAGTGTTCTCCGCTTTGGGCGCCTTGAGATCGATCGCGATCAAAGATGTGTTCGCGTTGACGATGAAGAGCGGCCACTTACCGGCTACCAATTCGATCTCCTATCGGCGCTGGCTGAGAACCCTGGCCGAGTCATGTCGCGCGAGACTTTGATGGATAAAGTGAAAGGCGAGTCGCTGGAGGCCTTCGATCGTAGCATCGATGTACACATCTCGCGCATCCGCGCCACGATCGAAGATGACCCGAAACGGCCTCGCCGGGTAATTACTGTTCGTGGTGCCGGCTATGTGTTTGCGCGCCAGCAAAACTAAGCATCCCGTGCGTCGACTATATCTGCAAATCTATCTCGCATTCGTCGGCATCGTCATTCTCTTCGGAATACTGCTCGCGTCCGTCGTTTGGTATGTGCGCTCCTACACCCCAGATGACCAACGTGCATTTGGAGGCGCGGCCAAACTAGTGAGTGAAATCCTGCCAACAAGAGATCGCCCTACGTCGGAACTTCAGCGGGAGATCGAGCGCTTTAGTGAACAGTTCGGGGTCGATCTCGCGGTCACAGACCCTAACGGCAAACTACTCGCCGCGGCCGGTGAGCCGCTGCCTGTACCTGATCTTACGGGCAGCGAAAGCGGTTGGATGCGAGCACCCGGCCCTACCGTCGAACTGCGGTTACCGGACGGCCGATAGCTGACGGCCCGGCATCGACATCGTCACCCTGGACGTTGGCTATTTGTGGTGGCGCTGTTGGCCATTGCCATTGCCATCGGTGTCTACCCCCTCGCTCGTCGTATCACCGGTCGACTGGAACGGCTGCAGACACAAGTGGACCAGCTCGGCGCCGGCGACCTCACGGCGAGGGTTGAGGTACTCGGCAAGGATGAGGTTGCTAACTTGGCGCGTAGCTTTAATCGCGCCGCTGATCGCATCGAGAATCTCGTAGAGGCCAAGCGCATGATGTTAGCGAGTGCGTCGCATGAGCTTCGCACCCCACTTACGCGCATACGTATGGCAGTTGAACTCTTAGATGACAGCGATCGACCGGAGTTACGTCAGAAAATCGCCGAAGACATCGCCGCTCTTGACGAACTCATAGAGGATCTGTTGCTAGCGAGCCGACTCGAGAAAACTGAGACGCCGGATCGTAATGAAAGTGTTGATCTGTTGGCATTGGTAGCTGAGGAAGGCGCCCGCGTCGATGCAAATGTCAGCGGGACACCGATATCTATCACAGGCGATGCACGCATGCTGCGGCGTTTGGTTCGAAACCTATTCGAAAATGCCCGCCATCATGGTCAAGGCACACCGATCGAAGTAACCATTAAACCTCCAGGTATTTCTGGCGCAACCCTCGTCGTTGCCGATGGCGGCCCGGGTGTCCCAGAGACAGAACGCGAAAGAATATTCGAGCCGTTCTACCGGGCAAGAACTACAACTGGAAGCAACGACGTCGGGGTCGGTCTAGGTCTCTCGCTAGTTCGTCAGATCGCGGAACGTCACGGTGGGTCGGCACGCTGCCTTGCGCGCGATAGGCAAGGTGCATGTTTTGAGGTGCGCCTACGAGACGGCGATTCCGGGTGACGTTAATCACCGCTTCGTAACACGATACGTCGCTAACCAATAATAGGTAAGCAGTTCTATTTCGATGTCGTGGGCATAGGGCGTTAGTTGTTCAACTAATCCCGCCTTGGTCGGAAAGTTCTTGAGTACCTCGTGCTCGGAACCATCCGCCAGTCTTCGTTTTTGGTAAGTATTACCCTCTGTATCATGTCTCGAAACCGGCAGACTATTTCCTTCGACATAGCGATTATTATCGATCAGTAGTACCAATGCGTAGTCATCTAATTTTGAGTGTAAGACTTTGATAAATCTAGACAATTTTGACTTCGGTATATGGGACCACCAAAACCCCAAGAAGCCGGCCGAACGTGTGCCTTCTATATTTGTCAGCGAGTAGGCATCCGATTCCACAAACGAGACTGCGCAACGTGCATAATTCTTTTCTCGTGCGATATCGATGACCTCGCGGTTACAGTCCGTGGCCAAGACAGATCTAGCTTGCTTGGCAATAAACTGAGTCCAATATCCAGTTCCGCAAGCAATCTCAAGTACGTCCAGATCACAGAACGCCTGCCCCACAACTTGTTCTAGCTTTCTGAGATCTTGTTGGCGTTCCAGGCGATGGTAGATCTGTTCGTATTCGGGCGCGCGCCGCGCATAGTAATCGATTAGGCGAGTTTCTGTGTTTATCTCATCCGGCAGTTTTTTATTCATGAGTCTATTTTTTGCTCGGCTCCACCAATGCGGTAACAACTCCCAGAGCGATAAAAACGCTACCTGCGAAATAGCGTTGTGCTTGCAAGAAACGTACGTTGCGCTTCAACCACTCGCGGTGCTCGCCTAACAGACTCTTGTCGTTCAGGTAGCCTGGGTTGATGTCCCAGATTCGCATCTATAGAGTTGGTGGTTACTTTCGAGGTGGCGCTGCTTTTCGGCAGGCAAACATATTGACCAGCTCGTACACCACGGTGGCCGCGGCGAGGGAGGTGATCTCTGCGTGGTCATAGGCGGGGGCAACTTCGACGACATCGGCGGAAACGATGCTGAGTCCCGAAAGTCCGCGCAGCACATTGACCAGCTCACGGGTTGTCATGCCAGCAATCTCGGGGGTGCCGGTGCCGGGGGCATGTGCCGGATCAAGCACATCGATATCTATCGACAAGTACAACGCGTTATCGCCGACACGGTCGCGTATGCGTTTGACGACGCCTTGTATGCCTTCGGTCTCAAAGTCATCGCAATGAATGACTTTAAAACCTAACTCCTCGTCTTGCTTGAGATCATCGGCACTGTACAGCGGACCCCGGATGCCGACATGCATAGATGCATGGTCCAAGAACAGATTCTCCTCGGCCGCACGGCGAAACGGTGTACCGTGGGTGTACGGCGCACCAAAATACGTGTCCCAGGTATCAAGATGGGCATCGAAATGGACTAATGCCACCGGGCCTACATGGTAATTGACCGCCCGAAGCAGCGGTAGCGCGATCGTATGATCGCCGCCCAAACTAACGATACCGCCCACCTGTCCCAGCAGCTCGGTGGCCGAGGTTTGAATTTGCTCCACCGCTTCGTTGATGTTGAACGGATTGCAGGCGACGTCTCCGGCATCTGCGACCTGTTGCTTAACAAAAGGCTCGGTGTCGTAGGCGGGATGGTATTGCGTCCTTAGGTGACGAGACGCTTGTCGAATAGCCTGGGGTCCAAAACGCGCCCCCGGTCGATAGCTCGTCCCGGCATCGAAAGGTATACCAAGAATCGCCACGTCACAGTGTGATACGTCCCGCAACTCGGGAAGTCGCGCGAAGGTTGAAGGCCCGGCATAACGCGGTACGATTTTACCGCTTACAGGTTGGATCGGCTTTTCATTGTCGCTTGGCATGTTTTCATGAGAGCCTGATTCAGGCGCAGCATGTAAGAACACATCATGCTACCCCCAAGCTCCATGATTTGCATGCTTGGCATTGGTTAAAAGTAACAATACTCCGGCTGTCCAAGTTAGAATAGTTTCTTTTTGATCTCGCAGTTGCCTTTGTGGGTTAGACCACGTCCATTCACGATTACCATATCACCGGACTCTCTCGATATCTTTATTTTGGTATTTATCCTCTCGGCATCCCACATTAGCGGCTCGCCGTCTGCATTGGTAGAATCTTTCAAGCCAAAAGAGACATCATTCTCATTCCAATCGTAGATGCCATAGCTCACACCGTGACCATCCCCAATGATCTCATCGGCAGTGTTTACAGTGAATACGAACTCCACTTCGATTTTATCCGATAGCGCCGTGCCAGTACAATCTCATAGCACTAAGTCGCTCGCATACAGCATACTCGGTAACATCGATACTAACAGGGCGGGCTTTTTCATAAGGACACCTGGAAGAGTGAGATGAAACTGATAGGGCACCAGCCCCTTGCCTCAACTAAGCGTAGTCCATATGAAAACTTCAGACAGACCTATATAAGTCGATCAGTTTGAAGATAGCTTTGAGATGACTTCTACGACCCGCAGTAGCAGTTCGCCATATGACGATCGCGAGGATACAGCATCAATGCGCCACGCCTGTTGGTCATGGACCGCCGCGCCCGTAACCAAGATCTCAACGGAATCGCGCGAAGTCTTGTAGCAGATCAGTGAGTACAGTGTACTACCTACCGTACCCAATCTGTGTGCAGCAAGTGTGATCAGCTCTGGATGCGATGACGGCAAGGAATCGGTCGCCTGATCATAGTAGATATGGGGCATCCACCTATTGAACTGTACCGATTCGATCTTCAGCTCACCGCCGCCCTGAAGTTGGATTGTCTGCACATGGGAATCCGCAACACCGGTATTGCTCACGACCAGCAGCGTCACAGCAAGCAGCATAAGTCTCATGCCTATTCTCAACCGATCGAGCGCAGCTTAAGTTTCGCGTTCGAGACGCTGGCGCGCACTCTTAAGCGTTTCACGCTGCTCAGCATTAAGCGTTGGGTATTTGAGGGCCATAGACGCAAGCGTCCCTTCAAGGATTTGCGCGACAGTGAGACGCATGAAGGGCTTGCTATCAGCAGGGATCGCGTACCATGGCGCCCAGGGTGTAGAGGTTGCATTCAGGCACTCCTCGAATGCCTGCATATAGGCGTCCCAGTGTTGACGTTCGCCAACATCTGATTCCGTGAATTTCCAGTTCTTCTTTTGCTTGCGTATACGATCTAAAAAACGACGGCGCTGTTCTTCTTTCGAGACATTTAGCCAAAACTTGAGAATTACTGTGCCGTTGCGCGCCAGATGTTTTTCATGGCCGTGTATCGATTCGAAACGGTGTTTCCAAATATTTTTGCGGTCATGGGGCTGAGGTAAACGTTGCCCATCGAGAAATTCAGGGTGAACACGGACAACCAGCACTTCTTCGTAATAGCTTCGATTGAAGATGCCGATACGGCCGCGTTCGGGTAATCGACAGGTCGTGCGCCAAAGGAAGTCGTGGTCGAGTTCTTCCGCTGAGGGGGTCTTAAAGGAAAATACCTGAAACCCTGCCGGATTGAGGCCACTCGTCACGGCACGGATGGTCGAATCTTTACCGGCAGCATCGATGGCCTGAAAAATACACAAGATCGCGTGACGATCCTGCGCGTAGAGCACACGTTGATGTTCATCGAGACGATCGATAACTCGCTTTAGTTGCTTTTTGCATTCCCGATCATCGCCTGCCTTACGCCGCGGTCGCGTGGGTGCTTTCTTTACGCGAAATGTGCCGTCAAAAGGCACGCGGAAATGGCTCTCGGGTGGTTCGAGGAATTCGATGCCCGATCGAGGTTTTGCCATTAGCTTAGAACTCCGACATCGATGCTTACTATCTTCCACATCGATAAATCACCCTATCAGGCTGACGATTGAATGGCTAGGATCTTTAGAAGTGCTTCGCGTTTCGGTTTTGCGGCCACGAGCTCTTCTTTTTTTTGTTTTGATAATCTTTTAACGCCAGCTTCCACCTTAAGAGCAAGTGCGCGACTACCTATTCTTGCTTGATAGGTCAGCTTAAACGGCCCTTTCGAACGCAAATACTTTGCTCCTTTTCCTTTCGAAGCTTCGTGTTCGACTAGTCGTCGATCTACATCTTTGGCAACACCCGTATACAGTGCCCCAGCTCGCGTCCTAACCAGATAAAGATGCCACTCTTCCATACTCTAAAGCATGCACAGAAAGATGCCGGAGCGCACCTTCGGATCAAAATAGGTCGATTTCGGCGGCATCACTTTCGCCGCATCAGCGATTCTCATCAAATCCTCCATCGCAACGGGATGCGTCGCAAAGGCGACTCGCCAACCGCTTTCACAAACAGACTCCATTGCGCGTCTATCGAAGGCACCCGGAATGTACTCCAACCGTGGATCGGATCGCGGATTATGTATACCCAGCACCGGACTTAGGATCTGCTCCTGAAGAATGACTACATCTAAGGCACGTACAGGGTCATCGACCGGCACCACATTGGGACGGACCTTTAATCGATACCAGGATCCATCGATAAGCATAGACATCTCACCCCGCATGATCGGTTGCGGATCTTGCGTGGCATCGTTCCCGAGCTTATCGATCTCGAAACTCTTGCCGATACTTCTGAGAAACTCCGATAATGAATGGCCGTTAAGGTCACGCACACACCGGTTAAAGGGCGCAATTTTTAGCTGATCGTGTGGAAACAGTGCAACCAACAGGTGGTTGTACGGCTCATCACCCGTATGATTAGGATTTGCGGCGTGTCTGTTCGCCGCGTATCGAGAAACGGCGGCTGCCCGATGATGACCATCGGTAAGGTATAACTCCGGGACCGTGGCAAACTGCTCGACCAGACGTGCCGTCAGTAGGTCATCCTCGACGCGCCAAATCGTATGGGTCACACCATCGCGTGAAACAAAATCGAGGAGTGGGGATTCGCGACATAGAGTGTTAACCAGCGCATCGATCTCGTCGCGTTGAGAATAGGCAACACATATGGGACTAGAAATCGCACCAACACCTTCTAGATACTGTACCAGCCGATCCTCACGCTCAGCACGCGTATTTTCATGTTTCTTCAGTCGGCCTTGTTCATACTCTTCCATCAAAATATGCGTGACAACCCCGGTTTGCTCGTGGCCATCGATGGCAAGACGATAGAGGTAAAGACAGGGGTGTTCTTGGTAAACAAAGGCCCCTTCATCGATGAGTTTCTTTAGGTTTGCGGCATTAGAGGCAAATAACTGCTCAAGGGTTGGCCGCTCGTTCTCCGGAAACTCATCCTGCGAACGCATAACATTAAGGTAGTTTCGCGGGTGCTCAACCGTGAATCGATAGCGTTGCTGGGGTGTGAGCGTGTCGTATCCGGGCGAGACCACTTCCAGCGCCTGCGCAGGATGCACTACATATCCGCTGAAGGACTTGATGGCTGGCATATGGATCCTGACTTGAACCTTCTATCTATCGAGACTAATTATTTTGCCGGAAGGTATTCATGAACTCTGCCAGCGCTGCCACACTCTCCTTTGGCATAGCGTTATAAATGCTGGCCCGACATCCACCGACACTTCGGTGTCCCTGTAGATTGAGGAAATGCGCTGCCGCTGCCTCGGATAAAAACTTCACTTCGAGGTGCTCGCTAGGAAGCCTGAATACAACGTTCATGTGCGAACGACACGCTGGATCCACCGGGCAACGATAGTACCCATCGCTCTCGTCGATCACCCGATAGAGCAAACCAGCCTTCTCTGCCGCCTCGCCCTCGATCACCGACACGCCGCCCTTTCGCTTCATCCATTTGAGCACTTTACCAACCATATAAATCGTGAATACTGGCGGCGTATTGAAAAGTGAATCTTTGTCATTGTGCACATCGAAACGCAGATAACGGGCGATGTTTCGATTGGTTTCTTCTAGGATCGATTTTCGAACAAACACCATAGCCATACCTGACGGTCCCAGATTCTTTTGTACGCCACCGTACACCAAATCAAAGCGCTCCCATGGAATAGGGCGAGACATATAATCCGAAGACATATCGGCGACTAGCGGAATGCTTACTTCAGGCCATTGCGGAAAACGGATACCGCCGATGGTCTCATTGGACGTGATGTGCAAATAGCGCGTGTTATCGCTCAGCTCGATCTCCTCGGAACGAGGCATGCGCGTATAGTTACAATCGGCACCATCCCACACAGTGTAAATATCGCCATAGGGCTTGGCATCAGTAATGGCGCCCTTAGCCCAAGAACCAGAATTGACATAGCCAGCTCGCTGACCCGCGTTCAGCAAGTTCATGGGAATCATGGCGAACTGAAGTGTGCCTCCCCCCTGAATGAATAGAACCGCGAAATCGTCAGGAGCCCCATATACGTCTAACGCTAAGTCTGTCGTCTCTTTATGAACGCCATCGTAATGCTTACCGCGATGGCTCATTTCTATAAGCGACATGCCGGCACCCTGGTAATCCACAAATTCTCTCTGCGCCTCCTCAAGTACTTCGAGTGGCAGCGTACAGGGCCCCGCACAGAAATTGTGCACACGAATAGTCATCGACTTCTCCTGGCGTTTGGCGCGCCGATTCCTCGCTAAACCTATGTTTTCATATTAACGCAGTGCAAGACCCGACCATCGGAAAATGCTTCGACGATCTCTACAACACCCTCAGCCACAGCATTCTGAGCCTGAGCTGTCGATGCGCCGATGTGGTGGGTGCCATACACATTCGGATGCTTGGCAAGCGCCGAGCCGAACTTAGCCTGCCCGCTCCCAGGCTCATCAGCGTATACATCGAGACCCGCACGAATTCCTTTCTCATTCATTGCTTCGATCAGCGCTTGCTCATCGACAATATCACCACGCGAGGTGTTTATGATAATGGCACCGTGCCTTAGACGTGCCAAAAGTTCACGTCCAATGATACCTTTCGTGTCATCGGCCGCCGGCACATGAAACGAAAGAATGTCACAATTGTCGGCGAGCTCATTGAGATCATTGACGTATTGAACACCTAAGCCGGCAAGGCGCGACTCCGTTTCACTCGATCGGTTTGGCCTACGTATTATGTAGATCTTGAGACCGAACGCACGGGCACGCTCGGCGACTGCCATACCGATTGCCCCCAACCCGACAATGCCAATCGAGCGACCGAAAAGCCCGACAGTGTCAGAGTAACGCTTCTTGTTCCATTCGCCGTTGCGCAAATCAGCGACGTTGTCAGGGATATTTCGATCGATGGAGATCAACAATCCCAACACGAGCTCTGCCACCGCAATCGCGTTCTTGCCAGGCACGTTACACACATAGATGTCCTGCTCTGCCGCCACCTGTTTATCGATTGTATTGGTGCCCGCTCCGGCGCGAATAACCAGCTTGAGCGATTCTGCCGCATTGATGGTGTCGGCCGTAACCTTGGTGCTGCGCACGATCAAAGTCTCAAAATCATCAATTGAGGCCGGTAAATCGTTAGCCGTCAGGTCGGGATTAAAAGTGCACTCGTGACCCATTTCCTGGATCTGTTTAAGGTAGGACGCAGGAAATTTATCAGCGAAAAGAATCTTCAAGGCTCCTCCGCGGGGACCTGTACTTGGCAGGTCCCTTCCAGTGGTCTACAGCCTTCACAAGGCTGCGAAGGGTAAACTACCGGTGGCGCCCACACAAGTCATACCCCGAAAGGGACTAGGAAGATGCTGAAAAAGTCCTTGCTGCGCTACGCAGTCCCTGCTTCGCTGTGGCACCAGCCCAAGCCGTCCGTGGCTTGGGCGTTCGGCGGGGTGAAGGTCCACCGGACCTTCACTTTATTATCGCCTCACCCACTGGACCTTTGTCTTGGTCCGCTTCGCCCGTGGATCTTTGGCTCGAGGAATGGTACAGGCAACCGACGGGGCAAGGATTGTTCCTACAATCCTTTTGCATTCCCACCATCCATGGCGGTCAGATGTCGGAAGGTACGACTCCAGGGAAGGAGGAGGTAGAGTTGCGCCAGGAGCAGCAACCGAGAGCAACGCAGGAGCAGTTGCCGAGAGGTACCGATTACGGAGCCGATGGACGCAAAACGGAAAACACAGTTTCCCGTTTTCTCCATTTCTCAATCACTTACCTAATAGAGAAATGGCAGTACGTCCGTGACCTGCGCGCAGATTGCTGTTTTGCCGCAACCTGCTAGTCAGGTAGCCTCTGCGGCGTATGATGAGGATCACGATTTGGGGTCTAGGAGTCCTGGAATGAAGGTCGTCATATGTGGCGCCGGCGTCATCGGAGCATCGCTTGCTTACTTTCTGGCACAACGGCGCGTCACCGTAACCATCATTGATCGCTGCGGGGTGGCCGCTGCAGCCTCGGGAAAATCCGGGGGATTTCTCGCACTCGACTGGTGCGATGGCTCACCCATGAAACAGCTGACACGAAACAGCTTTGCGCTGCACGCGGAGCTCGCTGCCTTATTAGGTAAAGCGTATGACTACCGGCGCCTAGATACTTATCTGGTTGAAAGCACCGAGCGCGACTCTCTTGTTCCAAACCGCCGGAGAAACCCAAAATGGCTGAACGGCAATTGTGCCGTGCGTTACGCTTTGGGCACTTCGACAACTACAGCACAGGTACACCCCGAAAAATTCACACGCACGCTGGTAGACGCCGCCATTGAACGCGGCGCGACGCTGCGAATCGGTTGCATCGAAGGTATATCGCTATCCGGAACGCCGCAGACCGTGCGTAGCGTTGTAGTTGACGGAACATCCATACCAGCGGATGTGGCGGTGATCGCCATGGGGCCCTGGTCGAACACAGCTGCGAAGTGGCTGCCGTTACCGCCCATTGGCGGTGCCAAGAGTCAGAGTATTACTTTGCATCCGACTGGTCGAATCCCGGCCCATGCACTGTTTGTTGAATACCGAACAGAACGGGGTGAACAACACGCGCCGGAAATCTTTGCGCGTCCAGATGGCGAAGTCTATATCTGTGGCATGTCCGACGACACGCCTGTCCCGGAAAGCGCGGATCAGGTTGCGCCGAATTTACCGGCCTGTGACGCACTGCACAGGATGGCCGCAAATCTATCGTCATCACTCGCAAGCGCGAAACGAACTAGAAACCAAGCTTGCTATCGTCCGATATGTATCGATGGCTTACCGCTGCTGGGGCGAATACCTGGTGTGAGCGGCGCTTTCGTTGCTACCGGTCACAATTGCTGGGGTATTTTAAACGCGCCGGCGAGTGGACTTGCGATGACCGAGCTAATCGTAGACGGCTACGCGAAGACGGTTGATCTCTCACCCTTCGACCCCAGACGACTAATGAGTGATTCACCGGCGGTAGTGACCTAGCCGGCGTCGCGTATTGCGGTCTCGATGGCGCGATGGGTTTGGAGTTCAGGCCTAGACTTTCCGGACTGGAATAGTTTCTGCCACCGCCAACCAAAGTCTCTAACAGTCCTCACTCGCAATACAAGCTTGATGATGAGTGACCGCTATAAATGCCATTACCCACGTCTATGAATCTGCTTTTTCTAGCGCAACCTCCCAGGTAAGCGGCACGTCCGTCCCTAAGACCTTCCACCTTGCGAACTTCGTTGCACCCATATCGGTATGAAGGCGCGCCACAGTGTCTTTATGGGCACCACCAAATACAAAAGCCATTAGCGCTGCCTCATCCTCCCACACCGACATGGTCCAAAATTGCTTTGTCCATGGCTTAGACCCCATCGAGTATCCTACTAACCCTGGCGTTCCCGCCAGTTGGGCGTCCACCTGTTGACTGTACTTGGCGACGCTAGGAACTGTACGGTAATGCTTTACCGGCAAATACGTCACAATCGCCAGATATTCTTTGCTAGCATCCGGCTTCGCTAACTGCTTCCACGGCGCTATAAGCATCTCGTTTAGTCACTTAGAGCGGTGGGCGTTGATAACTACCGAGGTCGTAAATACACTCAGACATGTGCCGCAATATTTTCGAACAAACGCAAATCTACACGCCGCAGCGGTGCATCCTTGAATTGGCCCAACGCCCACCGGACATGGGAGTAACTCGGATCTGTCGTCGCAAAGAACAAATGACTTGGACAGCGGCAATCCGTACAGCCAAACCGCCAAATAACGCCGACAACCGGATCGAGCTCGCTTAGTGCGCGCGCCCAATAATGTTCGGCGCGCCGATGGGACAACGATACCCAAGCCGACATGGGCTCTAGGTATGGGCGAAGGTAGTCGAGATGCCAACGGGGTCGCGATCGTCCCGCGACATGGTGACGTAGCCGCGCCGCCAGGCCGCCTGGACCGAAGGCACTACCAATATATATATAGTACCCGGGATCGAGTGAGATTAGGCCGAGCGCGCCAACTTTGACCTTGACGGGTTTTGGGCAACATTGGGTAAGCGCACAGGTCCCCTCGCACGCGAAATCCGAAGGTAAAGATATGTTCACACCCATTTCGTCCGCCACCTATGGTCAAGCGACTAAACGCTTGAAATCTGTGCGCCAGCCATCAAACTCAGCGACGTAATTGTATCCGCACACCGTTTTCAGTGGCCGTTCGGATATTAGCTCTACGACACGTGATGCACGGGCACGGATTTCGTCCTCTGGGCTGAACGGATTAAGGCGCATTTTCGGGCCAGGGGGAAACGCGTAGTCACATACAAACAATACATCTCTATAGACATACATCGTGAACCCTGGTGTGTGCCCACCGATGTGAAATGCTTCAATACCATATTCCGTGAAGTCGCCAGAAAACTCGTGATCAATTGGGAACGGCTTCGCCAATGGATGGGCAGCATCAAGTGCGTTTATGTTGACCTTTGCCCCCCAATATTCTCTGTACTGGTTTGACGCCCCCATAAAATCCTTGTGGGTAAAGTAGATCGCACGCACGGGTTCGAGCGTGCGGTTGAACGCCGATGGGCAGTCAATCCAGACTGCACCCTCCTCCGTTTCGATTCTGTAGGCGGCATGCTCTATCCCAAGTCGTGGTACTGACATCAACTGCGTGACGTTCTCATTCACAGACTGTGACGTAATCGTGTACGTTTGTGCCGCCTCTTCCCAGGTCACGAACCTATCGTGGCGCGCACCGCAAAACGGGCACACATCCGGCATCTCGCCGATCATGTTATAGCCACAGACCACGCACACCCATTGCTTCGGGTTCATCGCTCCTCTTTCACTTGACGTACAAAATCCGCCATGCTTGTGGCGTGAAAGGTCGGGGTTGCAACCTTCTCCGGTTTTGGTGTGGCACCATAGCTTTCTTTCCCGTGTCGGCGCTCGATCCACATGGTTGCTATGCCGAGCTCCGTCGCCGGCACGATGTCATGATATTGGCTTTGCGCCGTATGCAGGACGCCTGGCTTCCTAACCCCCAGTGGGGCAAGCTTTTTGAACATATACTCGAACACCAAGGGGCTGGGCTTGTTTACCCCTACTTCATCGCAGGTCACCTGCTCGTCAAACGGTGCCGCCATCGTCGCGCTCATGTACTTTAACGCCCATGTGTCAGCGTTGGTTACCGCCACAAGTCGGTACTTAGTGCTCAATTCCCTTAGAGCGTCGACCGTATCCGGGAAGGGTGGCCAGAAACGAATGGAATCCTTGAATGCTTGCACATCATCATCGCGAGCCTGCAGATCCCACGCCGCCGCCATATCTCGGTAAATGAGGGGCAGCATTTGCGTGAAAGGCTTCTCCGGCTCTGCCTGTTGATGACGGTCCTCAAAACCTGCAAAGGCAGTAAGGATTTCGTCATCTGTCTTGGTGACACCGTGACGGCACAACGTGGGCCGAAACCAGCTCAGGATGCCGGCCTCAAAGTCGATAAGGGTGCCAACGACATCGAATGTCAGGGTGTTAAAGTCGCTTAGTTTCATTTTCGCTATGTATAGTATCATCTGCAACCAATCGCCCCACTAAAGCAGATGCGCAAAGTATGCGAAAATAGTCGCGATATGACCGCTAACACCGTACCAGTCATCGACATTGCGCCGCTTATCGGCGGCGATAGCGAACAGCCCCAAGCATCGGTAGAGGGGATCCGCGTGGCATGTCGCGATTGGGGGTTCTTCCAGGTTTTGGGCCACGGTATACCTGATACGTTGATCGATCGGGTGTGGCAGAAAACCAAAGCCTTTTTTGCACTACCCTTAGATGCCAAGGAAACCGTGGCCCGTAGCAAAGACAACCCACGGGGTTACTATAATCGCGAGCTCACCAAGAACACCAGAGACATGAAGGAGATCTTCGATTTTGGACACAAGCCGTATCCAGAACTTTCAGATGATGATCCCGCGAGTCTAACCCGCGATGGCCACAACCAATGGCCGGACGTGGCGCTCCTTCCCGATTTCGAGCCGACAATGATGGAGTACTACCACGCTTGCGAGATAATTGCATCGAAACTGCTGGAAGCCCTCGC
>Ga0114948_10000115_pt1 | contig 25276 bp, 23 predicted proteins | sample CR04metaG_FD_83877 | JGI IMG/M metagenome (GOLD analysis project Ga0114948, IMG submission 83877) | Deep subsurface microbial communities from Mariana Trench to uncover new lineages of life (NeLLi) - CR04 metaG | ecosystem: Environmental > Aquatic > Marine > Ocean trench > Sediment | place...
ATCAATGTCGCGGATGATGACGCCCAATATTTCGAAGCCAAGATCCGTAACGATTTGCGCACGTGGAAGGAGCGCTATGGACAGGACCTAGACGTCGAAACGCCAGCCATCAATGTCATCGATGGCTATCTCGGTCCTTGCTATGGCAAAGCCGAGCCAGTAGTGTTCGAAACCATCACGCAGGTGGCAAGAACCGAAGGCATCATTCTAGATCCAGTCTACACCGGTAAGGCGTTCCACGGCATGCTCAATGAAATCAAAAACGGTCGGCTAAGTAGTGCGAACAATATTATTTTCGTTCACACTGGTGGAATATTCGGGTTGTTTGCCCAACGCGAGGAGTTTCACTTCCATAACAACTAACGACTCCCAGCCCAATGAGGATTGCGCAGTTCGCATCTTTCGGAATACCACACGAAGTCACTGACTGTGTCGAAGTCGCCGATGTCGGTGCGCCGCTGGATGATGAAGTGGTGGTCGAGGTTGAGGCGTTTCCAATCAACCCAGTGGACCTGCTTACCATCGCCGGTGACTATGCCACCAAACCAACGCTCCCGGCCATCCCGGGCTCCGAGGGAGTCGGTTGCATAACTGGCGTTGGTACCGACGTGAGCAATGTCGTCCCGGGTGATCGTGTGATCCTGATGGGCCGGGACAACTGGGTGCAACAGCGTAAAGTGAAATACCACCAGGTGCTTAAAGTGCCGCATGGCTTAGATGTGCTGCAACTTGCCATGCTAAAGATCAACCCGGCCACGGCGTGGTTGATGCTGCACCGGTACGAAACCCTCAAGTCTGGTGACTGGTTGATCCAGGATGCGGCGAATTCCGGTGTCGGTCATAACCTCATTCGACTTGCCAAGACCAGCGGTATATGCACCGTCAACGTGGTGCGGCGCGACGCCTTAATCGAACCACTAAAGGCGATTGGTGCCGATGTTGTAGTGGTCGATGGCGATGACCTACCCGAGCGTGTGAAATCAGCGACTGACAACGCAGAGATTAGGCTCGCCATCGATGCGGTTGCCGGTGATATTTGTATGCGGCTCGCCGATTGTCTGGCCGATGGCACCACCATCGTGAATTACGGCCTACTATCCGGCAAACCCTGCATGTTGCGAAGCGACCAAACGATCTTCCGCAGTATCACGCTGACCGGGTTCTGGCTCGTGAAGGCACTACCCAAAATGTCATTCGATGACATCACTGCACTCTACGGGCAACTCGCGGCGCGCATTGGCGACGGCTCGCCACATGTCGATATCGAGAAGACTTACTCCATCGAAGACATCAAAACCGCGCTCGCTCATGCCGAACGTAGCGGCCGTAGTGGCAAGATTCTAGTTACGCCCAACCGCGCACTGCCTGCCCAAGGCCACGCCTAAGTATCAGAGCGTCGATAAGCCATGACAGATACGCAACCATGGGCCGACGAGATCTTCGACGTTTTAAAGCAGGCCGATGTGCGACAAGTAGCGTATGTACCGGACGCCGGACACATACGTTTGATCGAACGAAGTCAAAACGATCCCACCCTAAAGACTATCGCGCTAACAACGGAAGAAGAAGGCATTGGCATCATCGCTGGCGCTTGGCTGGGTGGCGAACGCGGTGTCTTGCTCATGCAATCGAGTGGTGTGGGCAATTGCATCAATATGCTGGCGATGATCCAAGAATGTCGCTTTCCCTTTCTGACCCTAGTCACCATGCGCGGTCAGTGGGGTGAATTCAATCCCTGGCAGGTGCCGATGGGGCAAGGCACGAAGCCGGTGCTGGAGAATATGGGGATTATTGTGCAGCCAGTCGATACGGCCGACACACTAGCCGAAACAGTGGATGCCGCCGCGCGTCTGGCTTTTGACGCCTACCGCGCGGTAGCGGTTCTCATCTCGCAAAGGATCATCGGATTCAAGAACTGGGGCGATGACCAGCCGTAGGGACATTACGCTTGATCGTCGAGCCGTGGTCGCACGCATACTACGTGACCGTGGTGATGCGTTGCTCGTGACCGGGCTCGGCAGCACTACCTGGGATGCCGCTGCTGCCGGTGATCATACCAATAATTTCTATCTTTGGGGTGCGATGGGTGGCGCGGCCATGGTCGGCCTAGGCCTGGCACTGGCACAGCCGCAACGGCGTGTGCTTGTGATTACCGGTGATGGCGAACAACTGATGGGTCTCGGCGGCATCGCCACCATCGCCGTACAACGGCCTTCTAACCTGTCGCTCGTCGTTATCGACAATGAATCCTATGGTGAGACCGGCATGCAAGACACCCATACCAAGCATGGGGTTGATCTCGCCGGCATTGCAACCGCCGCCGGCTTTGCGCGTAGCACCACCGTGTACAACGACGATGAGCTCGAAGCCTCGGTACCCGTGATCTACCAGCAAACCGGCCCGATCTTCACCGTGGTTAAGGTTACCACCACACCAGCAGCAACCGTTCTTCCGCCGCGCGACGGGGCTTATCTGAAAAATCGCTTTCGCCAATCCCTGCTGAGGGGCAAAGCTGCCGAGTAGATCCGATTTTCACCATCGTTAAGGTTGCGATTTGGCAATCTTTGCTGGGGCGCAAAGCTACCGAATAAACAGTATCATTAGCATCGGACCACAACACAATCGGCACCGCGAATACCTAACAACGACGATGAGCTCGAAGCCTTGGTACCCGTGATCTACCAGCAAACCGGCCCAATTTCACCACCGTCGAGGTTACGGTTTGGTGATCTTAAAGCTACCGAATAGGCAGTATCATTAGCATCGGACCACAACACAATCGGCACCGCGAATACCTACAACCAATAGAATCGCAGCCGAGAGGCTAAACCATGTATTGCTTTGGTATCGGCGAAGCGATCAGACGAATACGATTCTACCGCCTTTTTGTCGTAGTCATCATGCAACTCGGCCTGGCGCTCCCAGTCTGGTCCGCCACATTCACGGTAAACAGCACCATCGATGCAGCTGACGTCGCTGCCGGCGATGGCATTTGTGCCGACGCGTCGGGCAACTGCACCTTACGCGCCGCTATCCAGGAAGCCAACGCCCTCGCTGGTCTCGACACCATTGTGCTCGGCGCAAACAATTATACGTTGAGTCTTACGGGCACCGACGACAACGCGGCCGCGGGCGACCTGGACATCACGCAAGATGTGAATATTAATGGGATGGGCGCCAACAGCACCATTATTGACGGTGGTGATATCGACCGTGTCTTTCACGTCGCCCCATCCGGCGGCGTTACTGTCATGATCTCAGACCTGGCGATCCGAGACGGTAATATCTCAGGAGCGTCGGGGGGCGGTATCCACAATGGGGGGACGTTGGACCTCCGGGACATCGCACTTAGCAGCAATGTATCCGATGTTAACGGCGGCGCGATCCTCAATCTCGTCACACTTACGATAACGAACAGTACCATAAACGGGAACACCGCAAGTGGTGACGGCGGTGGCATCTTCAATAGCGGCAACCTCACACTCAAGAACAGCACCGTCACCAGCAATACCGCAAATGATGAGGGTGGCGGCATTCTTAATAGTAGTAGCGGTACATTCACGTTTAACAACGACACCATTAGCCACAACGTGGCCGCGATCAACCGCGGTGGTGGGATCTCCAACAGCGGAACCGCCACGCTGACCAACACCATCGTCGCCAACAATGTCGGCAACAATTGCAGCGGCACCGTGATCACATCCGGCGGCAACAATCTGGATAGTGCCAATACTTGTAGCTTTACTGGTGCGGGTGATATCAAGAATCAGAATCCGCTGCTGGGTAATCTAGCCAGCAATGGCGGACCCACACAGACTCGCGCCCTATCAATGGGCAGTCCAGCTATTGACGCCGGCAGTATCCCCCCCGCTGCCCCCGCGTGCGAGGCAACCGATCAGCGTGGGGTGACACGCCCTTTTCCAGTGGGCGGGGCCTGCGATATCGGCGCCTTTGAGTTTACGCCCGGCGTAGACCTGGCGCTGACCAAGACCGACTTTGATGACTGTGCGGATCGGGACGACATATTGACCTACGTCATCACCGTGGTGAATAACAGCGCAGACGATGCGACGGGTGTGACGGTTACAGATACCCTTCCCAGTGGTGTCACATTTGTGTCCGTGAACCCGAGTGCGGGTAGTTGCACCCTGTCAGTCGGCACCCTTACCTGTGACTTGGCGACGCTGACAGGCGGCAGCAGCGTTACCATCACTCTGCTTGTCAGGGCAGATAAGGTTAAGCAAATCATCAACGTCGCCAGCGTGCGCCTGAATGAGCTCGATCCAAATCTTGCCAACAATAGCGCCGAGGACGAGACCCGCATTAATTGCAGCGAAGACCAGTGTTTCATCGCCACCGCTGTCTTCGGCAGCCCGATGGCGAAAGAGGTTGCAGTCTTACGCGCCTTCCGAGATCGATATTTGATGCCTAATGCGGTCGGCAAGAAGTTTGTCGAGCTTTACTACCGATATAGCCCGCCCATCGCTGACCGCATTCGCGAGAGCGACACGCTTAAGGTCATTGTCCGCGCTGCACTCAAGCCACTGATAGCGTTAAGTCGACACTTGTTAGATACAAAAAGCGCGCCGCCCACCCAACAACGCCATCGATATGGCCCTGGCGACTAGGGCGAGAACTTGCAAAAATAGCCGCTTTAACAAGAATTTATCGCCCCAACTAGGAGAACCTGTCATGCATGCCCAAACACAGACACTCGAGAAATATAAAATGCACATCGACGGGGCGTGGGTTGAGTCCCGCTCCGGCGATTGGTTTGAAAGCGACAATCCGTTTACCGGGCGGCCGTGGGCGCTAATCCCGCGGGGTAACCGCGATGATGCCGATCGCGCGGTACAGGCTGCCCACAAGGCTTTTTCGAGTGGTGAATGGCCCAAACTATCAGCGTCGCAGCGCGGGGCATTGCTGCGCAAGCTCGGTGACCTGCTAGTAACACACGCGCAGGATCTTGCAAACACCGAGGTGCGCGACAACGGCAAGTTGCTCGCCGAAATGGGCGCACAACTCAACTATTTGCCGCAGTGGTATTACTACTACGGCGGACTCGCCGATAAGATAGAGGGTGCCGTCATTCCGGTGGACAAGCCCGGCAACCTTAATTACACACGCCATGAACCGCTTGGCGTGGTGGTGGCCATCGTCCCGTGGAACTCGCCGCTGTTGCTGACGGCCTGGAAGCTTGCGCCCGCCCTCGCCGCTGGCAACACGATAGTGATCAAACCGTCCGAATATACGTCGGCGTCGATACTCGAGTTCATGAAAGTGTTCGAGCAAGCCGGCTTTCCTCCGGGCGTGGTCAACGTTGTTACCGGCTTTGGGCCAGACGTCGGTGCACCACTCGTGGAACACCCACTCGTCGCCAAAGTGGCGTTTACCGGGTCGAAAGCGACCGGTGAAAAGATCTACGAAACCGCCGCGCGTGGTCTCAAACGGGTAAGCCTGGAACTCGGGGGTAAGTCACCCAATATCGTGTTCGATGATGCTGATATCGAGAATGCTGTGAAGGGCGTCATATCGGGAATCTTTGCTGCAACCGGTCAAACCTGTATTGCCGGTTCGCGATTGCTCGTACAAGAAAGCATCCACGATCAGTTTGTTGAAAAGCTCGTCGATTTCGCCAAGACCGCCAAGATGGGAGATCCGATGCAGCTAGAGACCCAGGTCGGCCCCGTAACCAACAAACCGCAATACCAGAAGGTGCTTGATTACATCGGTATCGCTAAAGATGAAGGTGCCGAGACCCGGCTCGGTGGTGAGAAGGCGAACCGACCCGAATGTGGCGACGGTTGGTTCGTTGAGCCCACGATCTTTACAGGCGTGAAAAACTCGATGCGTATCGCGCAGGAGGAAGTCTTCGGCCCAGTATTGTCGGTTATTCCATTCAAAGACGAAGATGAGGCGGTCGCTATCGGTAACGACGTTGTCTATGGGCTCGCCGCTGGCGTGTGGACGCGGGATATTCGTCGCGCCATTACAATGGCGGAACGTCTGCAAGCGGGGACGGTATGGGTCAACACCTACCGTGTGGTCAGCTACATGTCTCCTTTCGGCGGCTATAAGGCGAGCGGGTTGGGCCGAGAGAATGGCCAAGAAATGATCCGTGATTACATGCAAACCAAGAGCGTATGGATCTCAACCGCAACTGACGTTCCCAATCCGTTCGTCATACGCTAGCGGTGAAGCTAAAGATCGATCACGTTGCCGTTGCTGGATCGCGCCTCGAGCCGCTACAAAGCGCGTTTGTGGACGTAGGGTTGGCGACCGATTACGGCGGCCCACACTCCAATGGTGTCACCCATATGTCATTGCTCGGGTTCGATGACGGTTCCTATATCGAGTTGATTTCAAGCCTAAGGCCAGACCGAGTTTCACCATGGTGGCATGAACACATTGTCGGCGACGGTGGGCCCTGCGCCTGGGCGTTGGAGACGGACGACGTGGCGGCTGAAGCACAACGCGCCCGAGCACTGGGCATTACAGTCGCGGGACCGACCCATGTATTCCGCGACCGTCCCGACGGCACACGAGTGGAATGGGATCAAGCGATTCTCGGTGATCACGGTATGGGAGCGTTATTGCCTTTCGTGCTCAAGGATCGCACTCCGCGGCACTATCGCGTTAAGCCTTCCATTAGCGTAGCCGACACCGAATTGAAGGCAGTAGGGCTGGTGGTACTCGGGATCGCCGACTTGGATAGGGCAAGTAAACTGTTTCAACACCTGTACGATCTGCCACCACCGACGGTATGCGAATCTTCGAGCTTTGCCGCCACCCTAGCCCATTTTGAGAATCAACCCTTTGCGCTGGCCACCCCACCCGGAGCACAAGGTTGGCTTCACAAACGATTGATGCAGTTCGGCGATTCACCCTGCGCCTGTCTGATCGGAACAACCGACCTCGCAGCGTCGAAGAAGCGATTTCCGCTGGGCAAAGTTGAAACGTGGTTCGACCGACAGGTCGCGTGGTTTGGCGCTGCTGCCTTCGATCGCCTTAAGATCGGGCTAATTGAACTCTAGACTCGACCCTCGTTGCTTAGAAATCTTGGCCGTAAGCATCGCCAAGATTAAGGACCGGGACCAGATTCTGAAGGTGCTACCTTTGTGTCGCTTGGCGATGCCGTTGCAGGTTTCGCTTTTGTTTGACTCTCGCGATAAACAATATAAGTAGCAGCGGTAAAAATAGTGGCGCCACCAATCCAGACACCGGCATCGGGTACTTCAGCAAATAAGAAATAACCAATGGCGGCACCCCAAGCCAGCTTCATGAAATCAAGAGGCAGCACGACCGTCGCTTCTGCTACCCGGAATGCCTGGGCCAACCCTAGTTGCGCCAAGGTGCCGGATACACCGACAAATACCAGCCATAACCACTGCTCGAAGTCGGGCCACTGCCAATAGAATACGGCTGGTATCAACGACAGCGGTGTCATCAGCAATACCATGTAAGCGGTGATCGTTACTGACGAATCGGTACGCGAAAGTATCTTGATAATAATGATCGCGCCGGCCCATATCGCCGCTGAACTCAACACTAATAGCGACCCTAGATCGATGGCTTGGAGGCCGGGGCGAACGATGATTAAAGCCCCAATAAGACCGACGATCAGAGCTCCCCAACGCCATAAGAATACTTTTTCCCTCAACATCCACAGCGCCAGGAGCGTTGCAAACAATGGCGCCGTAAAACCCAACGCCTGCACTTTTGCGAGTGGTATCAAGCTAAGGGCGACGAAGAACAAAAGCATTGCCACCAAGTTTATCAACGCCCTGACCGTGTGCAACCCGAATTTTTGGGTGTGTAGAGGAGCGAGACCCTTTTGTACAAACCAGGGGGCGAGCACCAAAAACCCAAAGAAATTACGGAAGAAGGCGATCTCAAACGGGTGCAAATGCTGTTCTGTGGACAAATAACGTACGCCCGCGTGCATGCCCGCAAATGCCACAGTAGAGGCAACCATAATAAGGGCGCCAACTAAAGGCGACGGTCTGTTAAGAAACGTGGATAGCAAAATGACTCCAATGCGGTAAATGCGTATGCCTGCCAGATCATACGGATTTTGGGCTGCCTACGCATTCCGACTTATACTATGCACTCACCAGTAATGGTCCTGGATAAGTCAAGGTGTTACCCTTGGCACAACAGATCGACTCGAGACCGTGATGAGAACACTACTTGTACCGTTTCACGGTAGCGACGCCACCCAGAGTGCGCTGGAGATGGCGCATTTGGTTGCCACCCGGTTTGGCAGCTATATCGAGGGTCTGTTTGTGCTACAACCGCCGCCGATAATCGCAGGCGAAGGTATTACCATCCCCGGCGAATACCTTACCCAGCTGGCTGAAGAGAGGCGTCGCTTGGCGGACGGAGCGCGCGAGCGCTTTGAAAAATTCATGAATGAAAGGGACGTACCCCTGCAGGACATAACAGTTGCCGGCGACAAACCATCTGCCAATTGGCGAGAATTGGAGGGACTTGAGAGCCAGATCATCGGTGAATATGGTCGGTTGTTTGATCTAATTGTGGTCGGGTGCGCGACTCAACCATCTTCCGCTGATCGCAACGCCACGTGCGAAGCGGCACTGTTTGAGAGCGGGCGGCCGGTTATGATATCGACCGAGAATACGCCGGCGACCCTGGGCAAGACTATCGTCATCGCCTGGAATGGCAGCACCGAAACCGCCCGCACCATTGCATTGGGGATGCCATTGCTGCAGACCGCGGAGGAAGTTGTGGTGCTGACAGTACGGGGTGGTACGGTGCCAGGCCCGAATGCAGAACAAGTGGCCCAGCATCTTGTGCACAATAATATCAATGCACAGACTAAGCTTGTCGAGTCAGGGTCACGCACAGTCGGCGAAGCCATACTCGAAGAGACGGATCGCATTGGTGCAGATCTGTTAATCAAGGGCGCGTTTACCCGTAGCCGATTACGCCAAATGATCTTTGGCGGCGCTACGCAGCATATCTTGTCCGCCGCGAAAGTACCGGTCTTCATGGCCCACTAACCCCCCTCCCCGATCCTCCCCCAAGGCGGGGAAGGAAAACAAGGAACACGCTGTCGCGAGCGCTGACAGTGGCACATTGAAATGATACAAACACGGTGCAGTCACCAAACCAGAGAAAAACATAATGAGTATGCCAATTTTCCATATGATCAGCGGGGCACCTCAACCGGTTGCGCCGTACAGTCATGTCGTCGAAGTCGACGGGTGGCTTTTGGTCACCGGACAAGTCGCCAGTGACCTCGACTACGACCCGGGAACGATGCCGGAGGGTATTGAGGCACAGACTCACAAAGTAATGGCAAATCTGCGTACCGTATTGCAAGGCGTCGGCGCTGGATTCGAAAATGTGGTCTCAGCGCGTGTATTTCTTACTCACTTTGAACAGGACTACGATGTCATGAATCGCATCTATGCCAGCTATTTTCCAGAGGGCCAGCGCCCAGCCCGTACTTGCATTGGGGTGACCGCACTCGCCGGTGGGGCCCGGGTTGAGATCGATCTCATCGCGCGCAGGCCATAGGCTCAGGTATTGCGCTAAAAGTGACGATGAAGCTAAGCAAGACGCAACTTCAAAGCTTTAGCGAAGACGGTTTTGTGATGATCCCAGAGCTGTTCTCCATGGAGGAAATAGCGTTAATGCGATCTCAACTGCCACCACTGAACTCAGAGAGATGTGCGGAGAATTTTCGTGAGAAGGATAGTGACGTCGTACGTACGGCTATGGGTTTGCACTTGCGCAATGAAGTCTTTGCTCGCGTCGTGCGTCACCCCAGACTGCTCGAGCCGGCCATGCAACTTCTTGGTGAGGACATGTATATCCAACAGGTCAAAGTGAACGCCAAGGAAGCGTTTTCCGGCGAAGTTTGGCAGTGGCATTATGATTTTGCGACCCATCATGGCGAGGATGGCGTACCGAAACCGTTGGCGCTGAATCTTCACATCTTCTTGGATGATGTTAACGAATTTAACGGCCCACTCGTCTTCATTCGCGGATCACACAAATATGGTCCGGCTCCGACGAGCCTAGATACCGTCACCACGAGTTACCCGCTTTGGACAGTGGATAGGGAAACGGTAAAGGCGTTGGTTGATAAAGGTGGCCTATTTGCGGCCAAAGGCGTGGCCGGCACCGCACTCATTTTTAGCGACACACTCGTGCATGGTTCATCAATAAACCTGTCCCCTTGGCCGCGCCGGATTTTTTCGTTGATCGTAAATCCCGTATCAAACGCACTGACGCAGTACAAACGTCCCGAACACCAACATCATCGCAACCTCACGCCGGTAACGCCGCTGGCGGATGACTGTCTGTTAGCCGAGGCCTCCACGTGAACGAACCTCACGGCGGCTATTTCACCCGCTCGCTTTCGGAGATCGACTCCCAGGTAGCCGAGGCGATTAATGCCGAGCTGGAACGGCAACAGGACCAGATCGAATTAATCGCGTCCGAGAATCTGGTCAGCCGCGCAGTGTTGGAAGCGCAAGGCTCTGTCCTTACCAACAAAACTGTCGAGGGCTATATCGGCCGGCGCTACCATGGCGGGGCCGAGCACGCCGACACACTCGAACAACTCGCTATCGAACGCGCGAAGCAACTATTCGGTTGCTCATATGCAAACGTACAACCACATTCAGGAAGCCAAGCAAATCAAGTTGTCTATCTTGCATTGTTACAGCCCGGCGACACCATACTAAGCATGGCGCTATCTGCAGGCGGACACCTGAGCCATGGTGCAACGCCAAATCTCTCGGGCAAGTGGTTCGACATTGTGCACTACGACGTCTCAGAACAATCTGGGCTCATCGACTATGATGCAGCTGAAGCACTTGCCGCCGAACACCACCCAAAGCTGGTCATTGCTGGCGGTTCAGCCTATCCGCGGTTCATCGACTTCGGCCGCTTTCGCGAGATCGCCGATCGTGCCGGTGCATTGCTGCTCGTCGACATGGCCCACTTTGCCGGCCTGGTTGCGGGCGGCGTCCATCCAAACCCGTTTCCACATGCAGAGATCGTGACAACAACAACCTACAAGAGCCTGCGCGGCGCCCGCGGCGGGGCCATTCTTACCAACGACCGCGAACTAGGAAAAAAGATAAACTCGGCGCTGTTCCCGGGTCTTCAGGGTAGTCCTATTTTGCACGCGGTGGCCGCAAAAGCGGTCTGCTTCGGAGAAGCGCTGCGACCAGAGTTCAAACAATATGCGAAGCGAGTGATAGAAAACGCCGGTACCTTGGCCAAGACTTTACAGAAACGCAGTTTCACGCTTGTCGCAAATGGCACTGACACCGCACTCATGCTCGTGGATTTACGCTCACAAGGGTTAACCGGGAAGTCTGCATCCGCCAGCTTAGAGAGAGCCGGGCTCACTTGTAACAAGAATGCGATCCCGGGTGACCCGCAACCACCGGCCATTACCTCTGGCGTGCGCCTATCATCGAACGTCGGCACCACCCGCGGGTTCGGCGTCTCCGAATTCCAACAGATTGGCAACTGGATCGCCGATGTATTACAAGCACTGGTTATAAACCCGGACGACAACACCCATATCGAAAAAGCGATCCGCACACAGGTAACGGAACTGTGCCGACGTTTTCCGATTTACTCGTGATCCGTAAGTCGTTAGTCGTTAAACCAGATATCCTTCCTTCAACGCTTCACGGTTCACGAACACATGAGCTTTCTTGACCGCATTCGTGAGTGCAACGAACACGACCTCTCGCAATTCAAACCTTTCTATATCGAGCAACGCCAAGTGGGTTGGGTACGCCACGACATGGTGGAGCGACTTGCCGACTACCCCGATGTCTTTGAAATCACGCCTGACACGATCTCCTTGAATCCTAGGTTGGATTGTCCCGAGTTACGATCAACCGCTATCAAACCCGTGCTCGAAGCACTACGCGGTGCCGGGGTAATCCCGGCCTGGCGTGATGAGATCTACCCAGTTACTACTTCGTTTGGTGGCGAGCCATTGTTACAGATGGAACGCGCCGCTTTTCCTTGTCTCGGCATACGCGCCTACGGGGTTCATATCAATGGGTTTGTAGCGAATGGACGAGAGCTAAAAATGTGGATTGCACGTCGTTCTGCTACCAAGTCCACCTTTCCGGGCAAGCTCGACAATATGGTCGCCGGTGGTTTGCCGATTGGGATTTCGCTAGAAGATAATGTCGTCAAGGAATGTCACGAGGAGGCTGGCATTCCAGCCTCCTTGGCATCACGTGCAATCCGCGCCGGGTCGATATCTTACTGCAAGCAAGTCCCCGAAGGGCTAAAGCCGGATGTGCAGTTTGTTTGCGACCTTGAACTGCCACCCGACTTCGAGCCGCGACCGGTCGACGGCGAAGTTGAGGCATTCTATCTATGGCCCATCGATCGTGTCATGGACGTTGTCAGCAACACCACCGAGTTCAAATTTAATTGTAACCTTGTGATTATCGATTTTCTGATGCGACGCGGTTTCATTGCATCGGAACATCAAGACTACCAGCAGATTATTAAGGGCTTGCGATAGGCGCCCTCGTTGACCGCGTTACCCACATCACCGCGTGAATGGCACCACCGAGTGTGGCTGCTAGCCGGACCAATTATCTTATCCAACATATCGGTGCCACTGGTGGGCGCTGTCGACACCGCGGTGGTCGGCCACCTTCCTGACCCCATCTACATCGGCGCCGTAGCGCTTGGCGCCATTATCTTCAATTTCCTGTTTTGGGGCTTTGGCTTTTTGCGAATGGGCACTACCGGCTTCGTCGCCCAAGCCTACGGTGCCGGAGATATCGATGAGGTGCGTGCCACTCTAGCGCGCGCGTTGTTGCTTGCCGTCGGTCTGGGCGTCCTGGTGGTAGCGCTCCAGTTTCCCATAGGTCTGTTCGTATTCTGGGCCTTTTCAGGCAGCGTTGAACTCGAATCCCTGGCCAACAGTTACTATGTGATACGCGTTTGGAGCGCACCGGCGACGCTGGCCAACTACGCCATTCTCGGTTGGCTCATCGGCATCCAAAACACGCGCGCCGTTCTCGCGCTACAGCTCGTGCTCAACATCACCAATGTGCTTCTCGTTCTTGTGTTCGTTTTGGCTCTCGGTTGGGGCGTCCAAGGCGTCGCGCTGGCATCGGTGATCAGCGAATTCGTTGCCCTGGTATTCGCTTCATGGCTAGTGATGCGCAATTTGAACCGTCTCGGTGGTCAATGGGCACGCTCGCGTATTGTTGACATATCGAAACTGAAAGCATTACTGCACGTAAATATCAACATTTTTATACGCACGCTTTGTCTAATTTTCGCGTTTTCTTATTTCATCGCCATAAGTACCAAGATGGGTGAAATCACACTGGCTGCCAATGCTATCTTACTTCACTTGCAGTATTTTTTGGCTTATGGGCTTGACGGGTTCGCGTTCGCGGTCGAGTCATTGGCGGGTAGCGCCTACGGTGCACGTAACCGCGGTGCCTTCCGTACGGCAGTACGGGTCACCACGATATGGGCACTTATCGTGGCCGGGCTGTTTACGGTCCTCTATGCGGTATTGGGTACTTCTATTATTAGTGTCATCACCGGGATCGAACCAGTACGCCTAGCGGCGGCCGACTACCTGATATGGGTACTAGTATCTCCAGTACTATCGGTTTGGAGTTACCAGCTAGATGGAATCTTTATTGGCACCACGCGATCGGTGGAGATGCGAAACGGTATGGTTTTATCGCTGCTCGTCTATCTGCCGGCGATCTGGCTATTCGTACCGCTCTTAGGCAACCATGGGCTGTGGCTCTCACTCATGATATTTATGGTCACACGCGCCATAACCCTGGGTCTATGGTATCCACGAATTGGCCGATCGATGCAGTAGACGGGCACGGTGATAAACTACGGCATCCAAAACCACCCTAGGTAACGTACCTACGATGCAAGCCGCATGGTTTCAAAAACAAGGGCCCGCCGCCGAAGTACTTAATATCGGCGAGCAGTCAATGTCTGAACCCGCTCAAGGGGAAGCACGCATACGGCTGTACGCATCTGCCGTCAATCCGTCCGATGTCAAAAAACGTGCTGGTCTACAACCCGCACCCGTCGACGAGGGCCCAGTGATCCCGCATAGCGACGGAGCGGGTATCATCGATGCGGTTGGTCCGGGTGTAGCCGAATCGCGAATCGGCGAGCGGGTCTGGGTCTATCAAGCGCAATACCAGCGGCGACTGGGCACCGCCGCCGAGTACGTGACCCTGCCCATCGAACGTGTCGTATCGCTCCCCGACAATGCCGAATTTGCCATCGGCGCCTGCATGGGGATCCCGGCCATGACCGCGCATCGGTGCGTGTTTGCTGACGGCAGCGTCGCCGGACACACCATTCTAGTAACGGGCGCTGCTGGTCGAGTTGGCTATTACGCCGTGCAATGGGCGAAAGCCGACGACGCGCGCGTCATCGCCACCATCGGCCGGGAAGAGTGCGTGGACGATGTACGTGAGGCCGGCGCCGATGTAATCGTTAACTATCGCAAAGACAATCTGATCGAGGCGGTAAGAAAGTTCACCGACGGTGTCGGTGTCAATCGCATAATCGACGTCGAGTTTGGCACCAACTTACCCACCACACTGAAAGTTATGGCCACTGGCGGTGTTATCGCGACTTACTCATCCACGCAAATGCCAGAACCTAAGCTGCCGTTCTATCCACTCATGTTCAAAGACATTATGATACGGCTAGTCTTGGTGTATGCAATGCCGGAGGTGGCTAAGCAGCAGGCGGCAGCAGACATCGTTGCCCGACTGCAAGAAGGCAGGCTGAGGCATCGCGTGGCCAAGCGCTATCCGCTCACAGATATTGCCAAGGCGCATGAGGCAATCGAGGCTGGGGGCGTACCAGGCTGTGTCGTGGTGGAAACCCCCTGACTGAGCTTACCCCTCGGGTTCGCCCTTACTGGCCACGCTGACCGGCTCCCAGCTCAGCGTTTCCGGGTGTTGGTCAGAGAATTCTTGAAGTTGTTGCCCGAGTCCTTTCATGACGTTTCACGGCAACGAGATAAATAGTTTCTGACCGGCGGGGTCGATGACCTCTAACCCGATAGCGCTGTTGTCGGGGTACATCACGACAGCGATGTCACTTTATGCAATAACGAAATCTGGTTGCGCGGCCATAACTTCTCCTCCGGCATTTTTGTTAAAGCCGTGCAACGTTGACTGCGGTTGATTGTATACTGATGGCGACCTTGCTGCATGGTCGATTGGCGGTTGGCAAATTCGTTCTTGGCAAGGTACTTCTGAAGGCTATGGCTACTCTGAGAGATCGCTCACTTGCAGTTTTCCCCGCCGGCTCCAACGGCGAATTCAATTTACCACCCGAGCTGGCCATGGTTATCACCAGTGGCAAGGGTTGTGAGCTTTGGGATAGTGATGGCCGACGTTTTATGGATTTCTCTATCGGTTGGGGCTCCGTGTTGGTCGGGCACGCACATCCCAAGATCGTCGAGGCCGTCAGCAACCAGGCGTCGCTGGGATCTAACTTTGCTTACATCACCGAACACGCGTTATTCCTGGCCGAAGAAATAATAGATTTAAGCCCCGCTTGTGAGTCGTTACGATTCTGCGCCTCCGGCACCGAAGCCACCATGTACTGTCAGCGCCTGGCATGTGCCTTTACCGGTCGCCCCAAGATTCTCAAGTTCGAGGGTGCTTACCACGGCGCCAACGAGATTGGGGTTACCAGTTTGTTTCCGTCGAATCCGCCACCGTTCCCGCAACCGGACCCTACCAGCGCCGGCATCGCCCATATTGTCAAAAACAACGTGCTCGTGGCGCCGTTTAATGATCTCGAATCGACACGACGGATTGTAAGTGACTACGCGGATCAGCTCGCCGGTGTTATCGTCGAACCACTGCAACGTTGTACGCCGCCGGAGCCTGGCTTCCTCCAAGGCCTGCGTGAACTTACCCGTGAACATGATGTGTTGCTCATCTACGACGAAGTTGTCACTGGCTTTCGGCTCGCATACGGTGGCGCCCAGGAATACTACGGCGTAATTCCTGATCTCGTCGCCTATGGAAAAGCCTTGGGGGGTGGCTACCCAATCGGCGCCTTTGGTGGCCGCAAAGAGATCATGGACATCGTACGCGAGGACAAGTTGGGTGATGAACGTTACGTATGGGTCGCCTCCACCCTGGGTGGCAACCCGATTTCAACCGCAGCGGCGCGTGCCGCACTTTCGATATTCTCGGAGCCTGGTGTTTACGACCAGCTACACGACATGGGCAAGTACCTGCGTGATGGCCTGCGCCGCGTATTAAGCGAGCGCCAAGTGAGCTCACAGGTAATCGGCGATGGCCCGCTTGCGCAGGTAGTGTTCTCGGACGAACACATTCGAAACTATCGCTCCACCCAGCGCGCAAATAAGGAACTAGCGCGCGCGACCATGCTGGGTCTGTTCAAGCGTGGAGTATTCTTGAATCCCATGGGCACTAAACTGTATCTTTCTATCGCCCACGACGAAGCCGTGTGTGACGCCTTCCTTGACCGCTTCGATGACACCTTAATCGATGCGCTCAAATAGGGCCATCTACCAAACGGATAATGATTAAAGGACACCCATGAACCGTGAAGTTTCCAGTTACAAGGCCTATGCCCAGATCAAGAGCCAACCCAGCGAATTGCAACGAATTATAACGGCGTCTGAACCGGTCGCTGCTGCCGCCGACAAACTAGCCACGGCTCGGCGTGTGTTTGTCGTTGGCACCGGCACATCGTACAACGCCACGCTGTTCGCGACTCATTGCTTACGCACGATCGGGGTTGAGGCATCACCCTGGACTGCCTACGACTTTGCTGTCTACGGGCCAACGCTCGCTCCCGCCGACGCGGCCATTGTATACAGTCACAGTGGCCGCAAGCAGTACTCGCAGCGTTCACTGGAGCGGGTACAAGCGGCCGGCGCAACCGGCATCTGGGTTGCGAGCCAAAACCCGGATGCGAACAACCCAGCGGACGTTATCCTGCACACGGTGGCGCGCGAAACCTCGTCCATGTTCACGGTGTCACACACCGCCGCCATGTTGCTCACGGCCCGTATTATCGACCATCTCAAACCCGGCGGCTTGGATGATCTTGCAGCGGTGCCGGACGCGGTTGACGCTGCGTTGTCGACAGAACCAATTATCCGCGACCTCGCCAACCAATGGCACGACCTCGGCGCTATAGTCGCCGTAGGTGGTGGTCTGCATGAGATCAGTGCATTGGAGATCGCTATCAAGATCAACGAAGGACCACGCATGCGATCGCACGGCTACTCGATCGAACAGTTTCTGCACGGGCCACAAGCACAAATGCAGACGGATGACGCACTCGTCGTGTTTGGCTGCGCCGGTGCTGCACTAGAACGTACTCAGGTGGTAGCGCAGTTCGGGCTCGACATTGGTATACCCGTCGCATGGGTGGCGCCAGCTGAGGGACCGAGCGGCGTCGTAAACCTTGAGGTAATAGATGTAGGAGAATCACTGGCGCCCATCGTACAAGCGGTGCCCGGACAGTTACTGGCGGCACACCTTGCAGCTGTACGTGGTGTCGATTGTGACTCATTTCGTTTGGACGAACCTGCGTTCAAACGTGCGTTTGAGCGCTACTCACTGTAAGGCGTATGTGAATGTCTGATGTTGCGATCATTACCGGCGCTAGCCGTGGCATAGGCGCTGCCACCGCCAACTTGCTGCCCGCAAAGGCTTTGCCGTTTGCGTCAACCACCGCGATAGCGCCACACAAGCACAAGACGTTGCCAACAGTATTACAGCCGCGGGTGGGCGTAGCATTGTCGTACAGGCCGATGTATCACGTGAACATGACGTGGTGCGATGTTCGAAACCACCGACCATGAACTCGGCTGGGTGACCGCATTAATCAACAACGCCGGGTTTACGGGGCCGTCCGGCCGTCGCATAGAAAACGTGGATGCTCAAACCCTGCACAATGTATTTAATACCAACGTAATCGCGCCTATGCTTTGCGCGCGCGAGGCGATACGCCGCATGTCGGCCCGTAACGGTGGTCAGGGCGGCAGCATTATTAATCTCCCATCGACCGCAACCCGCATGGGTAGTCCCAACGACTGGGTGGATTATGCCGCCTCCAAGGGAGCAATCGATGTGTTCACCGAGGGGTTGGCACGCGAGGTGGCGGCTGACCAGATTCGTGTGAACGCGGTAGCACCGGGCCTAACCGATACCGAACTGCATGAGCGAGCCGGCGCTCCCGAGCGGCTCGAGCGCTACATGCCGCAAGTGCCGGTGAAACGGGCGGCCACGGTCGACGAAATAGCCGAGACGATACTCTGGCTTATGACCGAATCACCGGCCTATATCACAGGGGCAGTGATACCCGTATCAGGGGGACGCTAACGTTGACAATGCTTGCTACATGGCGCCAGTCTTCGTAGTCTAGACATGAGCTAGTATTCTAAATCTAAGGATATAGACGTGAAACTGCTCGGCAAAGGGTCAAAGATTATGCAGCGTCTCGTGCTGCTCGCCGCCATGCTAGCACTAGCGAGTGCGTGCGGCGGAGAGAAAGCCGCTGACAATCAGCCCGGGGAGAAGTCTCCTGAGACGACATCCACCAATGTGGCGGATGGGCCTGCGGTGAGCGTCAGCGCTGATAAGACGCATGCCGTGCAACCTGGCGATGAGATTACTTTGACGGTTACCGTAAACAAATTTACCCTGGACACATCGAAGATTGGCAAGCCCAACGAACCCAACGTCGGACATTACCGCGTCTACCTAGACGACGCCTCCGGTGACAATTTCCTCGCCGACAGTGCTGCTGACACCGTCAAGGTCAAAATCCCCGACGTCATCACTGATGGCTCACATCAACTACGCGTAGTACTGCACAATAACGACCGCAGTCCGGTCACGCCGGCAGCGCAGGGAGATGTGTGGTTGATCGTATACCGACTGTAGTACGTTTCTCGCTCTAACATCGCTCTCACCCGGCAGTTTGACATTACCCCGGATTGCGGTAATTATGCGTAGTCGTCTAAAACGGCTGATACCCCTAAGTTTTCCCTCTACGGCCATGGCCGTGTGCCGTCTATGGCGATAACCAAGCAGAGGACGAGGAGGTAAAAATGCGCAGCAAAATCAAACGACTGGCTGTCGGTGCCATCGCCGCGGCCATCATGGTTTCCACATCCGCAATGAGCGGCACACCAGAGTCGAAAGATCCCATAATTTTGACCATCCATGATTGGACCGGCCAGTACATCACCACCCATATAATGGGCCGGGTGCTGGAAGAGATGGGTTATAACGTGAAATACCAGCAGGCCGACTACATCGCCCAGTTCGCCGGCCTGGAATCGGGTGACCTCCACGTCGCCATGGAGATGTGGGAAACCACCGGCAAGCAGGCCATGGAAGAGAGCCTCAAAACGGGCAAGACCACTGATCTCGGCGAGACCGGCATGCTTGCTATCGAAGAATGGTGGTACCCGCTGTACATGAAGGAAAAATGCCCGGGCCTGCCGGACTGGAAAGCACTTAACAAGTGCGCCAAGGTGTTTTCGACGGCGGAAACTCACCCCAAGGGACGTTATCTCGGCGGCCCTGTTACTTGGGCCGGATTTGATGACGAGCGCGCCGAAGCATTAGGCCTCGATTTTGAAGTAGTCCATGCCGGTACCGATGCTGCGCTTTTCGCCGAAGTCAAATCGGCATATGAACGCAAAGCACCGATCTTGGCTTGGATCTATACGCCACATTGGGCGCCCATTAAGTTCAAAGGTGAGTGGGTAAACTTTCCGCGTTACACCGATGACTGTTACAACAAGCCCGAATGGGGTATGAACAAAAAAATGGCCTACGATTGCGGTAAGCCACGCGGTTGGATTAAGAAGGTCGGTTGGAAAGCGGGCAATGACAAGTGGCCGTGCGCCTACCAAGCGGTGCGCAACTTCAAGATCGACAACCAATCCATGGGCGAAATGATCGGCAAGGTCGACCTCGAGGGCAATAAGGTCGACAGCGTGGTTGACGATTGGCTCAAGACCAACAAGGGCACTTGGAAGAAGTGGACTCAGTGTAGTTGATCCTATCTATCTAGACGCCGGGCGTGGGATCGCCCGGCGTCGCAACCCCTTCATGCACTGAAGACCGATGGTGTCGATCGACAAATCCTCACCGCGGGATCCCGCAAGTATTGGTTCGACAACGCCGGAATCAAAGATATCCTGCGAAGGCGTATGGAAGGTGTTCGGTAACAATGCCGAGGACTTTCTGGCTGCACACAATTTCACTCCCACCGACAAACAACTTGCCGACGCCGGGCTGATCGCCGCGGTGCGCAACGCCAATCTCGCCGTCGTCAAGGGCGAGATCTTTGTCATCATGGGATTATCGGGTTCCGGTAAATCGACGTTAGTGCGCTGTATGTCAAGATTGATCGAGCCCACGGCAGGCCGGGTGATATTCGACAAGCACGATTTATCGCAAGCATCGGAAAAGGAGCTTATCGAAATCCGGCGACACAAGATGGGCATGGTATTTCAGCACTTTGCGTTGTTGCCGCATCTGACGGTGCTCCGCAATGTCGCCTTTCCCCTCGAGATCCAAGGTATCGATCGCCGCACATGTGAACAGCGTGCCCAAGAAATTATCGAAATCGTTGGACTCAAAGGACGCGAGAATTACTATCCTCGCGAACTTTCTGGCGGTCAGCAACAGCGTGTCGGCATTGCCCGTAGTCTGGCGGTAGAACCGGAAATCTGGTTCTTAGATGAACCGTTCTCTGCTCTCGATCCGCTCATTCGTCGCGAAATGCAAGACGAGTTTCTGCGTCTACAGAACATGTTGCAAAAGACGATTGTGTTTATTACACACGACTTTGACGAGGCCATACGCCTCGCCGATCGTATCGCCATTATGAAAGATGGCGATATCATTCAAATCGGCTCGCCCGAAGACTTGGTGATTCAACCCGCCACCAAATATGTGGCTGAGTTCACCAAAGACATCCCGCGCGCCAAAGTACTTTCTGCCCGCACAATCATGACACCACCCAAGGATGGTGACACACTTACTAACAGTGTCCCGGCCGACACCAAAGTACAAGATCTAGCAGCGCAATTGGTTGATAGCCAAACGGGTGTGGCGGTGACCGACGAAGACGGCAGCACCATTGGACACCTAAGCCGACAGTCGGTAATCGATGTACTTGTCGGCAAGAATAACGACTCGTGAGCACCGCAGTCGCGATTCGAGGGTTTCGTGTCGGCCTACGGTACAGCCCTTGGCTCCTCACTTGGAGCGCAGCGTTAGCCCTTACCCTCGTTCTTTACCTGCTCAAGGATATCTGGCCAACCGCGTGGCAATATCCGCGCGAATGGTACATACCATTGCGTTTTTTAATCAGCGATTTCATGAAATGGTTGATCAACGACTTTGATCTGGGACTGTTCACGTTCAAGGAGTTCACCCGATCTATCGCCTGGCTCTTAAATTGGCCGTTAGCAACTGCGCAAGGACTTTTATCTTCCGGCTTTAAGCTCGTCTTTGGTGAACAGGCAACCGTCGAGATTCCGCGCTTATCGTGGATAGCAGTTGTGGCGTTGGTAGCAGTCCTTGGCCACTACGCAAGAAGTTGGGCACTGGCCCTATTGGTTGGTGCGTGTTTCTTGTACCTCGCGGTGTTCGGTCGGTGGGACAGTGCGATGGTTACCCTATCGTCCATAATCATCGTTGTACCAATCGGTGTGGCGCTCGGACTATTTGTCGGCATCATAAGCTTCCGAAGTCGCCGGGCCGCAGCCATTATCATGCCGATTCTCGATTTGATGCAGACAGTCCCGGTATTCGCCTATCTGGTGCCGGTCTTGTTCTTGTTCGGCTTCGGACCAGTGGCAGCGATGATCGCTACCATTATTTACGCCACGCCGCCCATGGCCCGCTGCACCGTGTTGTCTTTGGGACTGGTACCGGCCGAGCTGGTCGATTTCGGTCGCATGGCTGGTTGTACACGTAGACAGCTTTTGTGGCGAGTACAAATACCTTCGGCACGCCCAACGCTCATGGTCGGCGTCAATCAGGTGATCATGCTCTCCCTAAACATGGTCATCATTGCCTCCATGATAGGTGCGGGCGGTTTGGGTTTTGACGTCTTGTCATCGCTCAAGCGCCTGGACATCGGCGCTGGCGTTGAGGCCGGACTGGCGATTACCTTGCTGGCAATTGCACTCGATCGGCTGAGCCAGGCCTTTGTCAGCCGTCCGCCACCGAAACACCAAGAAGTACCACGCAACTTCGTGCGTCAACACCCACACCTCACGGTAGCGATGATCCTGATCGTGGGTACGACACTGCTTGGGCTTTTGGCGCAACCGCTCCAGGCCTACCCCGAAAGCCTGATGATCACAACCGGGCCATTTTGGACAGATCTTGTTTCCTGGATCAACATTAACTTCTTCGACCAACTCGACGCCGTCAAATCGTGGTTGCTTCTCAATCTCCTTATCCCGTTTAAGCGTTTTCTGTTGGCGCTCCCGTGGAGCGCAGTTGTGGGTCTGGTCGCGTTGGCCGGCTATCAACTTGGCGGGCTACGGCTGGCATGTATCGTCGGCAGCTTGGCACTGTTTATGGCGGTTACTGGAAACTGGGAAAAGTCTATGATCTCGGTTTACCTCTGTGGTATTTCAGTGGTCATCGCAGCAGCGATCGGTTTGCCGATTGGCATTTGGGCGGCACGTCGAGAACGCGTGCATGAAATCGTGCAGGTTGTCATCGATACTTTGCAGACATTGCCTTCGTTTGTCTATTTGATACCCGTGGTTATGTTGTTCCGCGTCGGCGATTTCTCAGCCATGATCGCCATTGTCGTCTATGCCCTGGTGCCCGCTATTCGCTATACGGACCATGGCATTCGCCAGGTACCGGCACCGCTTATCGAGGCCGCACAGGCATTTGGTTGTACCCGCAGACAAATTCTATGGCGGGTACAACTCCCTATTGCACTACCCGAAATCATGCTCGGGATTAATCAAACGATAATGATGGCGCTGGCCATGCTGGTTATTACTGCACTGGTGGGAACACGCGATCTCGGACAAGAAGTCTATATCGCGCTTACCAAGGCGGACACCGGCCGCGGTGTCGTCGCCGGCGTGTGCGTGGCGTTTATCGCTATCATTGCGGACCGCCTAATTAGTGCTTGGGCAAACCGCAAGAAAAAGGAATTGGGACTAGCCACATGACAGACGCGAGGGAGAGAGCCGCCAAACTTAGCTGTTGGAAGAATTCGGTGGACCCTCAGCCATTGACTGGCGGCATTACCAACGCCAATTTTATTGTCGATGATGCTGGCGAGCGATATTTCGTGCGCGTCGGCGATGATATCCCGCTACATGGGATTATGCGTTTCAACGAGCTGGCAGCCAGCCGCGCCGCCTATGAGGCCGGCATATCGCCTGAGGTTATTCACCACGAGTCCGGTGCAATCGTGATGCGATTTATCGAGGGCACCACACTGCAACCGGAGGACATTCGCCAAGCAGCTAATCTTGATCGAATTGTGCCGCTTGTTAAACGGTGTCACCATGAAATTCCCAAACATTTCCGCGGGCCAGCGCTGGTTTTTTGGGTATTCCAAGTTCTGCGGGACTATGCCAATACACTACGCGACGCTTCCAGCCGCATGGTGCCGGAATTGCCACGTCTCACGAAGGTGGCGGAACAGCTGGAAGAAAGCGTCGGCCCGGTTAGGCTCACGTTCGGTCATAACGACTTGCTGGCCGCCAATTTCATCGACGACGGCAAGCGCTTGTGGCTAATCGACTGGGACTACGCTGGCTTTAACAGCCCACTATTCGACCTAGGTGGTCTAGCATCAAACAATGAGTTTTCGTCGACGCAGGAGGAGTGGTTACTAGAAACCTATTTCGACACCGCCATCGACGATGAGCTCAGGCGCCGCTACGCAGCTATGAAATGCGCCTCGCTGTTACGAGAAAGCATGTGGAGTATGGTTTCTGAAGTCTACTCAAACATTGACTTCGATTACGTCGGTTACACCACTGAGAATCTCGATCGCTTTGAGAAGGCGTGGACTGATTTTCAGACCAGCTAACCCCCGTCTACTATGCCGACTTTTCCGAAACACGCTCGCGCTGTCATCATTGGCGGTGGCATTATGGGTTGTAGCACCGCCTACCACCTGGCAAAACTTGGCTGGAAGGATGTCGTACTGCTAGAGCGTAAGAAGCTTACGAGCGGAACGACTTTTCACGCTGCCGGCCTAGTCGGCCAACTACGCACCAACGCCAATGTAACCCAGCTGCTCAAGAACAGTGTCGAACTCTACGAGCAACTAGAGGCCGAGACTGGTCAAGCCAGTGGCTGGAAAATGGTCGGCGGCCTACGCATTGCCTGTAACCAGGCACGCATGATCGAAATCAAGCGACAGGCCACCACGGCGCACAGCTTCGGACTTGAGATGCATCTTTTAACACCTAAGGAGGCGCAGGAGCTGTGGCCACCCATGGACATTTCCGATGTGGTTGGCGCTGCCTACCTGCCTACCGACGGCCAAGCCAACCCCTCCGACATTACCCAGGCGCTAGCGAAGGGTGCGCGCCAACATGGTGTACAGATCATCGAAGACTGTGCCGTTACCGGCGTGCACATAAAGGACGGACGAGTCCACGCCGTTAACACCGAGCAAGGCGACGTTCGATCTGACATCGTAGTCAACTGCGCCGGGCAATGGGCCAAGGCAGTCGGCCGTCTGGCCGGTGTCGCCGTGCCGATGCAGTCAATACAACATCAATATCTGATAACAGAACCTATCACTGGCGTGCCGCGCGACTTGCCAACACTTAGAGACCCAGATCGACTGATTTATTTTAAGGAAGAAGTCGGCGGACTCGTAATGGGTGGCTATGAACCGAATCCTATGTCGTTCGCACTCGAAGACATGTCGAAAGATGCTTACTTTGAGCTGCTTGATTCCAATTGGGATCATTTCGAGCAGCTCATGGAGCAAGCGCTAGTACGCGTACCGGCGCTGGAAACGGCCGGCATCAAACAAATGATAAATGGTGCCGAGGCGTTTACACCCGACGGCAATTTTATTCTTGGAGAAGCCCCCGAGTTACGAGGTTTCTTCGTCGGTTGTGGATTCAATGCCTTTGGTATCGCAAGTGCCGGTGGTGCGGGTGGAGCGCTGGCTGAGTGGATGGTGGCGGGTGGGCCACCAGTCGATTTGTGGCCAGTAGACATTC
>Ga0114948_10000129_pt1 | contig 24256 bp, 28 predicted proteins | sample CR04metaG_FD_83877 | JGI IMG/M metagenome (GOLD analysis project Ga0114948, IMG submission 83877) | Deep subsurface microbial communities from Mariana Trench to uncover new lineages of life (NeLLi) - CR04 metaG | ecosystem: Environmental > Aquatic > Marine > Ocean trench > Sediment | place...
CCCGGCCGATGACCGCAACGCTTCGCCTGCACCTGATCCTCCAGGTGCAGGCCGGCGGCGCCGCCCTTGGCGAGACGGCGTACCGTACGCGCGAGAACCAGGGCCGGTCCGAATCCCGTGTCGGCATCCACCAGCAATGGCAATGGGCAGGCGTCGGTGATCCGGCGTACGTCTTCGGCCACGTCGTCGAGGGTCGTAACCCCCAGATCGGGCAAGCCGAAAGAGGCATTCGCGACACCGGCGCCCGAGAGGTAGATGGCGCGAAAGCCCGCGCGTTCGGCGAGCAGCGCGCTGTAGGCGTTGACGGTGCCGGCGATCTGCAGCGGCCGTTCGCTATCCAGTGCGGCGCGAAAGCGTGCCCCTGCCGTCAGCTGGTTTGCGCGCACCGGTTCAGCCTCGCATGCGCGCGCCCTGCGGGTCGAGGAGCGCTTCGGTGATGAGGTGGGCGGGGCGGCGGCTGCCGAGGATCTCGATCTCGAATGCAGCGTCCGGGTTGGCGATTGCTTTCGGTATCAGACCGAGCGCCACGCTCTTCTCGACGAAATGTGCGTAGCCGCCGGAGGTAACGAAGCCGACCACTTCATCGTCCTTCCAGATGGGCTCGTCGGCCCACACGTCGGCATCGTCGGCTTCCACCACGAAGGTGCACAGTGTACGCACCGGTGGGTTGTCGCGCTCGGCCATGGCTGCATCATGGCCGATGAAGTCGTTCTTGGCGAAGTGGATGAATCGCGCCAGGCCCGTTTCCGCGGCACTGTAGTCCGGCCGGTATTCCCGCAGCCAGGCGCCGAATGATTTTTCCAGGCGCAGGGACATCATCGCACGCATGCCGAACGGCCGCAGTCCCAGATCCTGTCCCGCCTCTTGCAACGCATCGTAGAGAGCGAGTTGGTAACGCGGAGCAACATAGATCTCGTAGCCAAGATCACCGGTGTAGCTGACACGGCAGACGATGGCCGGTACCAGGCCGACATCCAACTCTCGGGTCGACAGGAAGGGCAACGCAGAGTTGGATACATCGCTGGTCGTTACTCTGGATAGTAGGTCCCGCGCCTTCGGCCCCGCGATCTGGAAGCCGATTCGGCGAAGCGACATGTTGCGGAGTGTGACACCGGACTTCGGCAGATGCTCCTGGAACCAGCGCATATGAAAGTTCTGCGCCGCATAGGATGCGGTCAGCTGGTAACGTTCTTCGCCGAGACAGGTGATGGTGAAGTCACCGATGAGCCTGCCCCTGGGACTCAACATGGGCGTCAGCGTCATGCGTCCCGGCGCCGGTACGCGTCCGGCCATGACGTACCCGAGCCAGCTCGCCGCATTGGCGCCGGTAATCTCATACTTGCCGAAATTGTGGATCTCGTTGATGCCGACGGCGGTGCGTACCGCGCGGCATTCTTCGCCGACGATAGCAAAGGCGTTGGAGCGCCGGAATGTCGGCGTCTCGAAGGGCTGCTCGCCCGCGGGGGCGAAGTAGTTCACGTGCTCCAGACCGAAGCCTGATCCGAACACCGCATTGCGCGACTTCCAGGCGCCATAGGCCGGCGTGGTGACCATGGGACGCGCCGCCGGCAACTCCTCGTTGGGATAGGAGATGGCGAAGCGCCGCTGATAGTTCTCCTTCACTTTTGCGCGGGTGTAGGACCGCGTGCAGTAATTTCCGAAGCGCGCCACGTCCATGGCGAACACGTCCCGGGACGGCTCGCCCTCCACCATCCACTCGGCGAGCGTCAAGCCGACGCCGCCGGCCTGGCTGAAGCCCGCCATGACCGCGCAGGCGCACCAGTAATTCTCGAGCCCCGGCACCGGCCCTACCAGCGGGTTGCCGTCGGGGGCGAAGGTGAAGGGTCCGTTGATGATGCGCTTGATGCCCGCCGCCTCCAGGCACGGGTAACGCTCGTGGGCGGTGCCGAGCTTGTCCATCATGCGTTCCAGCTTGTCGGGCAGCAGCTCGTGGCCGAAGTCCCAGGGCGTGCCATCCACCGCCCAGTGCTCGCAGGCCTGCTCGTAGACGCCGAGCACCAGTCCGCGTCCTTCCTGGCGCAGATAGCTCTCACCGGCCGGATCCATCACGTGGGGCAGCTCCTGGCCGCGCTCGTAAACCTCGGGGATGTCCTCGGTGACCAGGTACTGGTGCTCCATGGGGTGGCAGGGGATGGTGATGCCCACCATCTCGCCCACTTCCCGGGCCCAGAGTCCGGCTGCATTGACCACGTACTCGGCATCCACCGTGCCCTGCTCGGTGACCACCTGCCAACTGCCGTCGGTTTTTCCGTTGAGCGCGAGGACCCGATTGCGAAGCACGATCTCCGCGCCCTGTATGCGTGCTGCTTTGGCATAAGCATGGGTAGTGCCCGAAGGATCCAGATGGCCGTCCAGGGGATCGTAAAGCGCCCCGATGATGCCTTCGACATTGGTGATAGGACTCAGCTCGCGGATCTCGCCGGGCCCGACGATCTCCGTCTCGAGGCCCATGTAGCGGTGCTTGGCGCGCTCGGCCTTGAGAAAGTCCATCCGGTCCGGGGTGGTGGCGATGGTGAGGCCGCCCACGTGGTGCAGGCCGCAGGACTGATCGCTGATGGCTTCGAGCTCCTTGTAGAGCCGAATGGTGTAGCCTTGCAGCGCCGCCATGTTGGTGTCGGCATTGAGGGTATGGAAGCCGCCCGCTGCGTGCCAGGTGGACCCGGAAGTCAGCTCCGATCGCTCGATCAGCAGCACGTCCTTCCAGCCGAGCTTGGTGAGATGGTACAGGACGCTGCAACCGACCACGCCGCCGCCGATGACGGCAACCTGCACATGGGACTTCATACTATGCGACCCTCCCTCACCCTCGCCGCCAATCCTGCGTGAGAGGCAAATTGCAGGTCAAGTCCCGGTGCCGAGAATCGTGTCCATGACCTCCGACAACTCCGGCACCGGGTCGCAATCCTTGTAGACCGCCAGGCGCTGGTAGATGTCCGCTGCCGCCCGATGGAATCCGCCGGGAAGCCCGCATGCCTCGAAGGTGGCGGCAATCTCGCCCATCTCGCCGGCGAAGCGCCAGGCTTTGAAGGCGTTGTTGCAGGCGCCGGCAGCGCTTCGTGCTTCCAGCCCGGGTTGCGAGAGCGACCACTCCTCCAGCAACGCCGCTTCCACGCCCTCGGCCCGGGCCAGCGCGCGGGTGGCGGTGAGCAGCGCCGCCGAGCCCTTGGTCCAGGCCGCGTAGCTCATCTTGAGCGCCGACGCGGCGCCCGGGCGCGGGCCGATCACCACCGCCTCCAGCGGGCTTCCCTGGAACGCCGATGCTACGCTGGACGCTTCGGCACCCGAGAGGTACAGACGCGTGGTGCCCTCGCGGTGGGCCGGGGGCCCGATGATGCCGCCGTCGACGAAGTGTGCACCGGAATTTTCGATCATGCTGGCCAGATCGCGCGCCGTGCCGCTCGATACCGCATTCGCATCCACGAAAATCCCCGTGAAGCCCGTGCCGAGGACACTTTCCGCCAGGCTCCCGGCGGCCTCAGGCGGGCACACGGATAGGATCACGTCGCTGCGTGCCGCAAGCGCCGCCAGGGTGTGCGCATCTTCGATCCCCGCCTGGGCGGCGCGCTGGCGACTGGCATCGCTGCGGCCGGCCGACGCCCAGCACACGCTGGTACCCACCGCCCGGGCCGCTGCACCGATGCTGGCGCCCATCTCGCCCGGGTGCAGCAGACCGATACGCTTACTCGTCATGATGGTGTGCCTCTCTCGTTGTCACGGCACTCTGCCGCCGGTGAAAGTACTGTAGGTTGGGCTGGCGAAGCGATGCCCAACATGGCGACGCCTGTTGGGCATCGCTTCGCCAGCCCAACCTACGGTGCTTCTTCCGCCCAGCTAGCCTATCCCGTCGGTTCCCGCGCCGCACACCACGGCGCACAGGTTCTCGCCGGGAGCTGGACGATAGGCGCCGGTGCGCACCGCCGCTACCGCCGCAGCGGCGCTCAGCTCCACGCCCAGGCCCATTTCGAACCACAGCCAGCGGGCTGCGTCGCGCATGTGATCGTCTTCCACGAGCACGATATCGTCGACGCGCTCACGCACGATGTCGAGGTTCAGCTGCTCCGTGCGCCGGGGGGCCAGGGTGTTGGCGTCGGTGGTAATGGCGTCCAGCTCCACCAGGCGGCCGGCTTCGACGCTGCGCTTGAGCGTCGGCGCGCCGGTGGGTTCGACACCGATCACCTTGACGCCGGGCTTGCTGCATTTGAGCGCGGTAGCGATGCCGGAGATCAGGCCGCCGCCGCCGATGGATACCAGCACCGTGTCGACGGAGGGGGATTGCTTCAGAATCTCCAGCCCCACCGTTCCCTGGCCCGCCATGACGAGCACGTCGGCGAAAGGATGCACGTAGGTCATGCCGTCACGCTCGGCCGCCCGTTGCGCCGCCGCATTGGCCTCGTCCCACACCTCACCCTCGAAGACCACTCGCGCGCCCCAACGCTCGAGCTTCTCCACTTTGGAGGCGGGCGTGGAAGCAGGCAGATAGACGTGCACGGGGGCGCCGACCCGGCGGCCCGCGTAGGCCACGCCGAGCCCGTGATTACCCCCGGACGCTGTCACGAGTCCGCGCTCACGCGCGCCCGTCGGCAGCGACAGTACCTTGTTGCTGGCGCCTCGAGCCTTGAACGAGCCGCTGACCTGCAAGCATTCCAGCTTCAGTGACAGGGACGCGTCCTGCACCGCCGGTGAGTGAAGAAATCGCGTGCGCAGGCACGGAGTTCGGCGCACGTGGTTCTTGATGCGCTCGTGGGCCTGCTGGATGTGTTCGAGCTCGAGCATGAAATTACCGTAAGGCCCGATACTCTGGTCCCGCCGCCGTTTCGCCGTTACCCTGACTGCACCATTCTACCGCCATGAAGGAATACCCATGATTGTCGTTACCAATCGCATTCCCGTCGCGGCCGGTCACGAAATCGACTTCGAGGACCGTTTCCGAAACCGCGTGCACCTGATCGATCAGGCCCCGGGCTTCGTGCGCAACGAGGTCCACCGCCCCCGGCCCATGCGCTTCGACCACGACAGCGGCGAGTGGCGCGATGACCCGGATACTCAGGGCTACTATGAGGTCAAGACCTGGTGGCGGACCTTCGAAGACTTCGCCGCCTGGGTCAGGAGTCCTGCTTTCGCCGAAGCGCACGAAAATCGTCCGCCCAAGGAGATGTTCGCTGGCCCCAGCGAACTGGGCGTCCACGAGGTGTTCCTGAGCACCGACGAGAACTGCTAGCGGGCTTACTTAATGGGGACAGACTTAAATGGGGACAGATCTATTTTCCCTTTGGACGGAGCCCGTCCAAAGGGAAAATAGATCTGTCCCCATTTAAGTCTGTCCCCATTAAGTAAGCCCGCGACGGCGCGCGGGCGTTCCGGCGAATCGTCAGATGATTGACGGGAGGCCAGCAAGCGCCCCCGTCACGAGGGCCCGAAGAGGGCCCTGGATTGAGCTGCTACGATCCCAGCTTCGATTCAGCGCGGGTCCGCCGCTCGGTGTTGGCTCTGCAGCAGGCGAAGGCCGCCTGGGCGGCATTGAGGGCCTCTTCCGAGAGTCGCGCTGATGCGTTGGCTGCCGAGTCCGCTTTGTGAGCAGCTATCTCGGCTCTTTCAGCGGCGCCCTTGGCTTCCTTGGCTTCGACACGGAGCTTGAAGATCTCGTCATCCGTCGCACAGCCGGTCCCCACCACAATGAACCCCACGGCCATGGTCGTGACCAACAATCGAGCGATGCGTGTGGACATTTTTGTTCCTCCCTAGTCGCGCTTTCGCTGCTGGCTAACAGCGTACAGTAACAGGCGACACGGCATCTGTCCGTGGCGCTGAGTCATCCTTCCCGGCCACCGGCTTTGTCGTCCGCACCCGGCCTGGCCGCCCGAATTCGAATACTAGCGTTGTTTGCTGGCCTATGCGAGGATTTGCTGTACTCCAGCCCACCTGAACCCCGGCCAGGGCCCCGCCTGTACAGCACCTGGGTCCACTGTCCCGGCGGTCGCCTCGTGGCTGATTATCAGTCTCCTGCGCTGCGGGGTCTGGCCGAGAACAACGGCGTGATCCCCTGCATGGCACGCCTGCCACCCCGGCGTTTTGGCTGGATTCTCTGCGGTCCCCGCGCAATCAACGTGACGTCCAGCTCCCCGGCCAGATGCGTGAGGACGAATTGGCCCGGATCCAGGGCCGATTCTTGATTTCCGGCAGCCGTGCCCTGCAGCGAGAGCATTCGCGTCAGCTGCGCAGGCGAGTGCCGGGTCATGTAGAAGGCGCTCGGCGCCAGGCGGACCAGGGCCAGGCGAGAAAGCGCGGCGGCCTGCCCGGGGCTCAGATCGGTGATGAGATCGAAACGGTGATCGCGCACGTCGCCGAGAAATGCCACCGCGTCCTGCACGTGTACGGTGATTCGCAGATCATCGCCGAAGACCGGCCGAAGCTTATCGGCTTCATCTCCATCCTGGACCACGACAACCAGGCGGCTCGAGAGGTCCATACCGCCCACCGCCCATGCGCCCATCTCGCCCGCGCCACCACCCAGGCACAGGAACACACCCCCCGGCCGGGACGCGGTCAGGACGCGGGTCATTTCGCCATGAGGCCGGAAAGCAGTCGGCTCCCCGTCCCGGCACGAGAAGGTCTCGCGAAGGCGCAAATAGGCTTGCGGCGGCTCCAAATCGAAGCTCTGGGACATGTTTCGCTACTCAGTGCAAGTCGAAGTCGGCAATGACCGGTAGGTGATCGCTGGCAACCTTGGATAGTCGCATCCGGCAGGTACGCGCCGTCAGTGCGCGAACCGGTCCTCGATAGTAAATGCGATCGAGTCCGCCCCTGGGAGAGAACGACGGATAGGTGCGAAGCGTGTCATTGTAGCTGTGGCTCTTCTGGGTAACGCACCCGAATTGCAGGATCTCTGTCCAAATCGGGTGTAGTAATAATCGCCAGTCGTTGAAATCGCCGCCGACGAAGGATGGTTGATTCGGATCGAGATCGGAGAATTCCTTCGAACGAACCAGCAGCCCGATCTGGCGTACGCGCTCCTGGGCCAATAATCCCAGGTGCAGGTTGAACACGTCGATCTTGTGGGGATGCCCGCGCACTTTCTCGATTTCGATAGTCGTGTGTTGACAGCCCCGGCGTTTGCGCGATCCAATCGTAAGGTCGATGTTGCGTTCTCTTAGAATCGGATGGCGGCTCAGCGTAGCATTTCCGTAGCGGCCCTTGCGGAGCGAAACATTGTGCCCGACCACGAAGTACGGGAATCCCAGAGCCTCGGCGAGATCGCGGCCAAGATCTCTCTCCCGGGATCGGGGGGCACCTTCGTCCACTTCTTGCAGTAACAGCACATCGGGAGCATGGTGATCGGCAATTCTCACTATGCGGTCCGGTCGAAACCGCCGATCGACACCGATAGCGCGATGAATGTTGTAGGTCATGATGCGCAGTCGCACCTACCTATCCCCCGCCATCGAGAGACGATCGTTTGGACCTACCGCAGAACGGGAGATGAGGAGGGTGCTGGGAACCACAATGCAGAGAATAGCGATAAGAATAGTACCGGTCTACACGCTGTACGCCGTTCCCGCGTTCGGTGGTAGGACTCCACATGACCGCTTCGGTTCCCGTCCCGTATAGCATTAAACTGTCGCTTTCAGGGGTGACGAATCCATGGATTGATGGTCTCATCATGGAATTCATCGTGTCTCGTGGAAGCCGGTGATTTCCATCAGCCCCCCCCCCCCATTGCCCGGGGTCCATATGCCGTCTGACCCGAAATCCAGAGCGCGTCCTGCGTCCAGCCTGCTCTGGATGGGACTTCTCGCCACTGCCCTGCTGGCCGCCTGTGCTCAGAATGGGAACAATGGTGCTCGTGGCACAGTCGAACTGTCCGAGAGCGAGAAGGTTACGCTCGAGCTCGAACAGACCGTCGGGTTCGTAAACGATCCGGATCTGCTCACCTACGTCGAAAGCATTGGCGGCAGAATCAGCGCGAAGGGAAAGCGTAACGATGTCGATTTCCGGTTTTATATTCTCGACATGCCGATCCCCAACGCGTTGGCGTTACCGGAAGGGCAGATATTCATTTCCAGGGGCGCGTTGGTGCTGGTCAATACGGAAGACGAGCTCGCGGGAATTCTCGCTCACGAAATCGCCCACGTGGAAGAGTACCACGCCGATGAGCGGCAAGGCCTGATCCTGGTCACCTCGCCGATTCGGCTGGGGACCGACATCGCCGGGTGGGCGACGGGTTTGATTATCCCCGGTCTCGGCGAGGCGATCTCGGAGCTCGGCGAGACGACAACGGGCCTCGTGCTCGCCCCCTACAGCAGGGAACAGGAGCGCGAAGCGGATCGGATCGGTCAGTCTCTGGCGGCACTTGCGGGCTATGAGCCCGACGGTCTCGCAGACCTGCTCGATACCATGGCCAACGCGGAAGCGTTGGATCCCGAAAATGTGCACGAGCAAAGTTTCTTCGACTCCCATCCCGCAACCGCGGAGCGCGTTGTGCTCACCAGGGAGCACAGTAAATCCTTGAGCCCCGCGTCACGCCCTGCCTCAGTCAAGAGTCGAGAAGGCATGCTTGCGATGCTGGAGGGACTGGTCATAGGTGAAGATCCTGGAAAAGGATTCTTCGATGAAAACTGGTTCGTGCACCCGGAGCTTGCCTTCCTTATCGCATTTCCACCCGACTGGGAAGGTATCAATTCCAGCGGTTTCGTCGGCGCGAAGGCACCGAACGAGGAGACCTTCGTCATGTTGGCCCTGGTCGCCGGCGGTACAGATCCAATGGAAGGCGCGAGGGTCGCGTCGCAAAAGCTCAATGTCGATCTGGTCACCGACGCAAAACTCGGATCCGTCAACGGATTGCAGGCGGCCAAGAATCAGGTGCAGCTCAGCCGCGACGAGAGCGAGATTCAGAAGATGGAATTGACGTGGATCGCGTATGACGGGCTCATCTACCAGATAATGGGCGTGGCGACGCTGGAACATTTCGAGGCTGCGGAGGAACTCATGAGAAAATCCGCCCACAGCTTCCGCCCTCTCGGCGATGAGGAGCGCTCGCAGATACTGGTGACACGACTGCAGGTCGTCGAGGGCGAGCAGGGCGAGACCATCGCGGAACTCGCCGAGCGGGTCGGGACACCATGGTCGGCGGAGGCGATCTCGGTCGTCAATCGCAAGCCGGTGACCACTATCCTGGAGGCTGGCGAGCTTCTCAAGGTCGGGATTCAGAATAGCTACGCAAGTGAGCCACCAGGCGCCGCCGAAAAGTCATTTGATCCGGGGCTCGTCATTCATCGACGTCCCTGACCCTGCGCCGGCCGCGTTTCAAAATGCCGTGGCGTTGCTTTCCTTCAAGACGCCGGCGCCGGGATGCCGCTGTTGGCCGCGTCGCTTTACGAGGCGTCGGCGCGATTGCCGCCTTGCGCACCAACGTGACCAGCCGGTCCAGCGCATCACGCCGATTCTGCTCCCGGGTACGATACCGGCGCGCGTCGATGATCAGCACGCCATCGCCGGTCAGCCGGCGGCCGGCAAGACGCTTCAGGCGCTCGCGAACCGGTTCCGGCAGATTCGGCGATCGCGCCACGTCGAACCGCAGTTGCACGGCAGTAGCGACCTTGTTGACGTTCTGTCCCCCGGGTCCCGAGGAGCGGATGAACTGCTCCACGATTTCGTTTTCGCCGAGGGCGATGTCGTTCGTGACATGGATCATGATTACTCTGGTGCGCGCGTAGGATACTGCGAATTGCCGACACGCTAATCATAGGGGGCTTTACCCCGGGCCGTCCCCTGAACCTCGAGCATCGCCGCCGGTAGGCGGTACAATCGTCGTTACCAGCCACTGCCCCTGGGTGCGTTTGACCTCCATGGCAAAGTTTCCGAAATACGTTCTGCGTTTGACTATCGTAGCGGGAATCATCGTGCTCGGAGCAATGCTTGCGCGGCACTTCATGAAATCGGAGCCCATCGCAGTCGTGCTGGTGCCCGTCGAGCGCGGCGAGGTTCAGGCCCTCGTGTCCAACACGCGGGCCGGTACGGTAAAAGCCTGTCGCCGCGCCCGCCTTTCGCCCGCCACCGGTGGCCAGGTGGCACGCCTGTCGGTGAGGGAAGGCGACCAAGTGCAACGCGACCAGATTCTGATGATTATCTGGAATGAGGATCTGGAGGCCCGGGTGCAGCTGGCGGCGAGCGAGGAGCTGGCTGCCAGCGCCAGGGTTCAGGAGGCCTGCTTGAATGCCGAGGTGGCCAAGCGTGAGGCGGAGCGTCAGCAGCGGCTCGGGTCTCGGAAGCTGGTCTCGGAGGAAATCGTGGATCGCGCGACCACGGAGGCAAAGGCGCGGGAGGCAGGGTGTCAGGCGGCTCGTGCCGCCAGGCAAGTCTCGCGCGCCAGCACCGACGTGGCCCGCGCAACTCTCGCCCGCACCGTGTTGAGGGCGCCCTTTGACGGCATCGTGGCGGAGGTCAACGCGGAGCTCGGTGAGTATGTCACGCCTTCGCCGCCCGGCATCCCGACACCGCCCGCGGTGGATCTCATCGACAGCCGATGCCTTTACGTCGCGGCGCCCATCGACGAGGTCGATGCGCCCGCCATTCGCACCGGCATGTCGGCCTGCGTATCGCTGGATGCCTTCCCGGAGCGGCTTTGCCGCGCGAAGGTTCGGCGCATTGCCCCCTACGTGCTCGACGTGGAGAAGCAGGCGCGCACCGTGGAGGTGGAGATCGAGTTCGCAAGCCGCGAGGACAGCCGGGGACTGCTGCCCGGCTACACTGCCGATGTGGAGATCATACTCGAGCAGCGCGACAAGGTGCTGCGCGTGCCCACGGAAGCGGTCCTCGAAGATTCACGGGTGCTCGTCTATAAGGATAGCGACGGCACACTGGAATCACGGCGCTTCGATAGCGGCCTTTCAAACTGGCGTTACACGGAAGTGCTGTCCGGCCTCGAAGAAGGTGAGCGCATCGTGGTGTCCGTAGACCGTGAAGGAGTGGAGGCCGGTGCCCAAGTAACCCCCGAATCCGCGGACGCGGCGCCGGGCGGGTGATACAGTTTCGTCACGCGCAACGCCTGTTCACTGTCGGTGACCAGGTCGTGCGTGCCCTTGACGATATCGACTTCGATATTGCGGCTGGCGAATACGCCGCCATCACCGGTCCTTCGGGATCGGGAAAGTCCACGTTGCTCAATGCGATCGGCCTTCTGGACAGACTGACTCACGGCAGTTATCTGCTCGAAGGTACGGATGTTACGCGTCTCAGTGACGATGAGCTCGCGCGCACGCGGCGCGAAATGATCGGCTTCGTATTCCAGTTCTTTCACCTGGTGCCGCGACTGACCGCTGCGCAGAACGTCGAGCTGCCGTTGATATTGAGCGAGGTCGCGCCCGGTGAACGCCGTGAGCGAGTCAGCGAAGTTCTGAAGGCTTACGGACTTACCGATCGCGCTCAGCATCGCCCGAACCAACTATCCGGTGGTCAGCGCCAGCGCGTGGCCATCGCCCGCGCGACGGTAACGAGGCCGCAGCTGATACTTGCCGATGAGCCCACGGGTAACCTCGATCGCGCTTCCGGCTTGGATGCCGTGGAGCTTCTCGAGAAGCTCAACCGAAGCGGCATCACCCTTCTGGTGGTCACTCACGATCCGGAGCTGGCCACCAGGGCGCCGCGCCAGATCCGCTTAGTCGATGGCAAGATCGTTTCGGACAGCGGCGCCGGCAAGAGCCAGTGATCGCTACAGACGTTCTTAAGTTTGCCGCGGGCAGTGTCCTCGGATATCGCGCACGCACACTGCTCACGTTGCTGGCCATGGGCATAGGAGTCGCCAGCGTCATTATGCTGACAGCGCTTGGCGAGGGCGCGCGCCGCTTCGTGACGGGCGAGTTCCAATCCCTCGGCACCCACCTGCTGATCGTGCTGCCCGGCCGTTCTGAGACCACAGGCGGTCCGCCACCGCTCCTTGGTGAGACGCCCCGGGATTTGACCCTGGATGATGCGCTGGCGTTGGAACGCAGTCGCGCCGTTCGTCGTATCGCACCCATCGCGGTCGGCTCCGCGGGGGTGTCCTATCGCGAGCGTGAGCGCGAGGTGATGATTATCGGCAGCACCGCAGCATTTCTCGACGTTCGCCACTTGAAGATGGCGAGTGGCCGTTTTTTTTCCACCAGTCATCCGCGACGCGCCTCGCCCGTATGTGTTCTCGGTGCAAAGCTCAAGCACGAGCTTTTCGGTGCCGGTCCTGCCATCGGCCGTTGGGTGCGTATCGGTGACCGCCGTTTTCGTGTCCTCGGCACACTGGCGTCCGAAGGCCGTTCCATCGGTCTCGATCTCGAAGACATCGCAATCGTTCCGGTTGCCGCCGCCCAGGCGTTATTCGACAGCTATTCGCTTTTTCGTGTGTTGGTGGAGGCACGCAGTGACGAGGCAATCCCACGGGCGAAAAGAGACATACTGCGCATCATCCGCCAACGGCACGAAGGTGAGGACGACGTGACCGTGGTCACTCAGGATGCCCTTGTCGCCACCTTCGACAAGATCTTCACGGCACTCACGCTAACGGTTGCGGGCATCGCCTCCATCAGCCTCGTGGTGGCCGGCATACTGATCATGAATGTAATGCTGGTAGCGGTTTCACAGCGCACAACGGAAGTGGGACTGCTGAAGGCGCTTGGCGAGTCGTCTGGGGCAATCATGCGCGTGTTTTTGGCAGAGGCCACGATCCTCTCACTAGTGGGCGCGGCCGTCGGTGTGGCGGTTGGCTACGCGGCAATTCGATTTGTCGACCGAGCCTATCCACTGCTGCCATTGAGTATGCCGCTGTGGGCCGTCGCCTCTGCGGTCCTGGTTGCGATGACAACGGGCCTGCTGTTCGGTGTCTTGCCGGCGCGGCGCGCAGCCAAGCTAGACCCGGTAGCCGCGCTCGCGGGGAGGTAGCGAGGTGCGCCTGACCGACATTTCGCGCCTGGCAGTCGGGGCGGTGATCGCCCACCGCAGCCGTTCGCTGTTGACATCCCTCGGTATCGCCGTCGGCATCGCGGCGGTGGTTCTTCTTACTTCCATCGGCGAGGGTGTGCACCGATTCGTGCTCCAGGAGTTCAGTCAGTTCGGAACCAACATCATCGCCGTCACGCCGGGGAAGACCGAGACTTTCGGGATATCGGGAGCTCAGATCAGCAATGTACGGCCGCTGTCCCTGGATGACTCGGCGGCCCTGGGGCGTCTCGAGCATGTGGTCGCGGCCATGCCGGTTGTGCAGGGCAACGCCCAGGTGGAGTTCGATGGCCGCACACGCCGCACCACGATCCTCGGGGTAGGGTCGGAATTGCCGCAGGTCTGGAGCATGGACGTCTCCTTGGGACGTTTTCTACCGCCGGACGATCAGCGGGCGGCACGTGCCTTCGTCGTTCTCGGTGCAAAGGTCCGCAGCGAGCTGTTCGGCCAGCGCAACCCGCTCGGTCAGCGGCTGGGCGTTGGTGGCGATCGATACCGGGTCATCGGAGTCATGGAATCGAAGGGCCAGTTCCTGGGATTCGACCTCGACGACGCTGTGTACGTGCCCGCGGGCAAAGCCCTCGAGCTTTTCAACCGCGAAAGTCTCATGGAAATCGACTTGGTTTACCGGGCTGGCTCGTCCGCCGATACTGTGCTCGCCGGCATCGAACGAATTTTGCGTGCCCGCCACGGCAGCGACGATTTCACCATCACCACTCAGCAGCAGATGCTCGATGTTCTGGGTTCCGTATTGGACGTTTTGACTTTCGCGGTAGCCGCCCTGGGGGGGATCTCGTTGTTCGTGGGCGGCGTTGGCATTCTCACGATAATGACTATCGCCGTGCGGGAACGACGAGCCGAGGTCGGACTGCTGCGCGCCATCGGTGCCCGCCGCAGTCATGTGCTGCATCTGTTCTTATTCGAGTCACTGCTACTGTCTGCCGCTGGAGGCCTCGCAGGACTCGCTCTTGGTCTTGGGCTCGCAGTGGCCATCAAAGTTCTCGTGCCGTCGTTACCCGTGCACCCATCGTTGGAATACGCATTCCTTGCGGAGTTACTGGCTGTGCTCATCGGTCTGGTTGCCGGCGTGCTTCCGGCACGCCATGCAGCTCGATTGCAGCCCCTGGATGCCTTGCGCGCGGAGTAAGAGCCCAAATGACTTTCCTGGGACTGGCAGATATCGTCGGAAACACAGGCCTCCTGATTGCAGCTTGCGTGACTGCAGTAGCCGGCTTCATGCGGGGGTTTGTGGGAGTTGGCTCAGGTATGCTAATGGCACCCGTATTCGCGATCCTGTTTGGCCCTTTAGAGACACCGGAAGGCCAACGATAAACTTTACAGGCAGGTCGCCTTGGGCTTGTTGCTGTGTGTCGCGGTGTTCGGAGTGCTACGGTGACTTCACCAAGCAAAAAAGAAGTGGCATGTAATGAAAATATGGGTTGACGCGGATGCATGCCCAGTGGTGATCAAGGATATTCTGTTCAGAGCGGCAGAGCGTACCGGGTTGCAGCTCACCCTCGTAGCCAATCAATCTGTGCGTATACCTCCGTCTCGCCACATCAAAATGCTTCAAGTAACACCTGGTTTTGATATCGCCGACAATGAGATAGTCAAAAGGCTCGACGAAGGCGATCTTGTAATCACCAGTGACATACCGTTGGCGGCGGACGTGATCAAAAAGGGAGGCCATGCGCTCAGTCCTCGTGGCGAGCTGTATTCAGCGGACAGTATAGGAGCCCGTCTGAATATGAGAGACTTCTTGGATACCATGCGAGCCAGTGGAGTAAATACAGGTGGGCCACCGGCATTGAGCCAAAATGACCGCAAATCTTTCGCCAACCATCTGGATAAGTTGTTGGCCAAGTATGCCTGAAGAGATGATACGCCAAGCCGTCTTAGTGACGATTGCAGTCATGGCATTGTTGTCCATCGATGCACGCTCCGACGTTCCCGATGCCGATCGCCACGAAGTCCTCCATCTTCTCGATTATTTTCGGAACAGCGGTTGTGCGATGGAACGAAACGGGAAAAGATACGAGAGCGAAGATGCCTACTCGCATGTCAGAAGGAAGTACGAGTACTTTCGGGATGAGATTCTAACCTCGGAGGACTTCATCGAATACTCTGCGTCCAAGAGCACGATGAGTGGCAAATATTACCGAGTCTTTTGCAAGGATGAACCAGCGGTGCTGACACGGGATTGGTTGCTCGAAGAGCTCCGAAACTATCGTGAGCGGCCCCATGATTAACAACACGAACGGGGTGCCGGGTCGGCTTATGCGAGACTGGAGCAATCGGGCGATCGCGACGATCGAAGCCGATTTCCAACGTTCCGCCGATACCCATCTGATCAAGGGCGAACTTCCCTCCATCGAAAGCATAGATCTCTATCTGAAAGACGAATCGACCCATCCGACCGGAAGTTTGAAGCACCGGCTGGCCCGGTCTCTGTTTCTCTACGGGATCTGCAGCGGATCGATATCGGAAGGTACGACCCATCGTCGACAGAATGGTCAAAGTTCCGGATGAAGCGGCGTACGCAACCATCCATTTCCTCGAAAAGCTTCTGAACCGTAAGTGGGGTGTCTCCACGGGAACAAACGTGTACGCAGCATTTCAAATCATTTCTGAGCTCAACAGGCAGGGAAAGACCGGAAGTGTCGTATCCATGATCTGCGGCAGTGGGGGCCGGTATCTGGAGACTTACTACAGTAAGGATTGGTTGAAACAAAAGGGGTTCGACCTGACACCCTATAAGAAGATCCTGGAAACGTTTTACAGCTCAGGACTTATCCCGGATGGAGGAGCTTCATGAGCGAATCCGGGTCGCTCTTCAATGAGAGCGATTTCATCTGATGTCCGGCGCCCGGTAACGGCCCGCCCCAGCCCGCGGAGTCGCCATGCGAATCGTTTCCGGAGGACAGACAGGCGCGGATCGCGCCGCCCTGGACGCCGCTCTGGAGCTCGGACTGGACGCAGGCGGATGGGTTCCTCGCGGACGGCAGGCAGAAGACGGAATCATTCCCCATCGCTATGGGAACCTGAAGGAGGCGGAGTCCGAGCTGCCCGCCGTTCGCACCGAGCTCAACGTGCGCGGCTCGGACGCGACCGTCATCTTCTCCCACGGAGCCCTCAGCGGCGGAACGGCACTCACGGAGGCGATCGCCCGCAAGCTCGCAAAGCCGCTTCTGCACCTGGATCTGGACCGGATTTCAGAACTAAACGCGTCGGCTGAGCTGTACGACTGGCTGGTCCGCCTGCGGCCCGGGACTCTGAATGTCGCGGGGCCACGGGAAAGCCAGGATCCCACGATTCATGCCGCAACCAAGCGGGTGCTCATTGCCGCGCTGCGCCGCACTAAGACCGGATCGACTTGCCACGACTGAGAATCGTGCCCCATTCGGGAGCGGATGGACCGGGGCCGCGATACTACACTTACGGGATTCAATCAATCGAGACATTCGAGGCGGTGCCACATGAGGACGGTGATTTTGCTCGCCATGGGATTCTTGCTCGGTGCGGCCCCGGTATTCGCCGGGTCGATCTACAAGTGCAACACCAAGGAAGGAGTCGTGTTCAGTCAGACGCCCTGTGCGCCGGACGCCATCAAGCTGAAGTCCGGGAAATCAAAAAACCCCGGACAATCCACCAATGGCCAGGAAAAACCAATCGCTGGAACGATCGATATCCGGCTGTTCGACAAAGTGGGCGCAGGAACCGCCGAAGAAATAGTCGCGCTGGTGGGACATCCGGCCGCGAAGTACTTCCACAACGGTGATGACCATTGGCTGTATCCGAATGCTGTCAAGGTCGATGGCGACAAGCGTCTTTGCCCGGAGCTGTATCTGAGAGACGGCAGGCAGTATCAAATCAGCTGGATTCCCGAAGACATAATGAGAAAGTCCGTTAGTGTTGCAAAGGGATTGTCGGATTGGCAAGAACCGGGCAGCATCAGAAAAAAGACGTTTACAGTAGGCGATACGGTCATCATGGGTAAGAGCAAGTCCCAAGTCGTCGGCAAGCTCGGCCAACCGGACGCCAAGAAGGTGTTCAACGGTCGCGAGATCTGGGAGTACAAGGAGGTGCAGTTCGCGGCCAATAATCCACAGACCCTGACGATCTATCTGACCTTCGAGGGCGACATCGTCGCCAGCTCAGCCGGAAACTAGTAACCTGCCTCCGATTGCTCCATGATCGACATGGATTGATGAACGACATCCGGTGGCTTCCGGCCAGTGAAGATTCAGGTAAAGCGCGTGTACGAAGTCGTGGCTCCCGGCGACGGGAAGCGAATACTGATTGACCGCCTGTGGCCGCGCGGCTTGTCGAAGGCAAAGGCGGCAGTGGACATGTGGATGAAGGAGATCGCGCCATCGACAGAGCTGCGTCGCTGGTACGGGCACGATGCCGGGAAGTGGCCGGATTTCAAGAGCCGCTACCACGCCGAGCTCGATGAGAACGCAGGCGCTGTCGGTGAACTGATTTCCCATGCCGAAAAAGACGATGTGACACTGCTTTTCGGCTCCAGGGAAGAGCGGCTGAACAACGCCTTTGCTCTGAAAGAATACCTGGAATCGAGAACGCGGCACCCTTGATCGCTTTGCTGCGAACGCTGGCCGTTTTCCAGGCGCTGCTGGCCATGGCCGTCTACGGGGACGAGGACGGGCGCGTGGCGGGCGCCTATGTCTTCGGGCACGAGGTGCGCAGCTTCCAGCCCTGCGGATCGACGAACATCTACTGGACCAGGCCCGTCAACCGGGAAATCGCTGCTCGCTTGCGAAAGCGCCACGGGGAACTCGCCGCGCGCCCCTATGGTCGAATTTATGTGCTTGTGTCAGGGCGGCCGACGGATAAGCAGACCACCGGCTTTGCTGAATCCTATGCGGGATATTTCCAGATCTCGGAGCTGTTGCAGGCTGATCGGCGATTCCCGCCGGATTGCGCCATCCGTTGAAAGTGCTGCTGGCGGCATTAGAATGTGTGGAATGCCGATTCAATTGAAACCACGACGCTCGTGGGGGACGTTTCTGGCCCTGCTGGTCACACTGCTGGTGGCCGGGGCCTTGGCGGGTTGCGGCACTTCACCCACCGGCCGCAGCCAGCTGCTGGTTTTCCCCGCCGATCAGCTGGACGCCATGGGCGTGCAGGCCTTCGAGGAGATGCGCACACAGCTGACCGTGGAAACGGACCCCGCCATCAACGACTATGTGCGCTGCGTCGCGACCGCCATCACCGACGAGTTGCCGGATAACAGCACCAACTGGGAGGTCGTCGTGTTCAAGGACGAAAATCCCAATGCATTCGCCCTGCCGGGCGGCAAGATGGGCGTCTATACGGGCATGCTGAAGGTCGCGGAGAATCAGGACCAGCTGGCCGCGGTACTGGGTCATGAGGTCGGTCACGTGCTTGCCCAGCATGGCAATGAGCGCATGTCGCAGCAGCAGCTCACCAGCGTCGCTCTCGCCGTTGCAGCCGGATCGGGTTACCTGGACACCGCGTCCATGCAGGCCCTTGGTCTCGGTGCGCAGATCGGTATCCTCCTGCCCTACAGCCGCAGCCACGAGTCCGAAGCAGACATCATCGGTCTCGAACTCATGGCCGAGGCCGGTTTCGACCCTCGACAGAGTGTTCAGCTTTGGAAGAACATGGGAAAGTCCGGCGGTGGAGCGCCGCCTGAGTTCCTGTCTACGCATCCTGCCGGCAGCACGCGCATCGACGACTTGCTGAGTCACATGGCCGATGCTCTGCACACCTACAACAATGCGCGTGCAAAGGGTAACAAGCCAAGCTGCAACTAAACCCGCTCAGCGGGCGAACTTCATCGTGCCCGAGTCGGCCATGAGGTCCAGATAAAGTTCGCCGTCGCGCAAGAATGCGATCCTCGCCGCGGCCAGATCCTTCATGAATTTTTGCACCAACGAGTCCGGTGGGCAGGCAGCCATGGTCGTATGGGTCAGATTCAAGACCAGCGAGCTGCCGTCGAGCGTGTAACGTCCGCCGCCGGTGTTGCAGTCGAGTCGAACGCTGAGATGGCCTTCCGGCATCAGCAGAATGGTATAGTGCGACGAATCCGGTGGCTCGGTCCGGGTATCGTTATTGTACGCCGTGCGTTGCCACTTCCAGACGATCCCGCCAATTTTCGTTTGCTTGCCATCGCTCGAGGTCAAGGTTGCGGCCTGCAACGGCAGCAGCAAGAAGGCGAGCACAGATGCAAACAGGCAGACGAACAGGCAGGGGCGGGATTTCATCATCACCGCGGAATTCTACTGCGAATGTCTTGCCTTTTGAATTGGCGCTGGAGCGATTCAGCGCATATAGGACAGCGCCACCGCACCCACGATGAGAAGCACGCCCGTACCGACCAGGATTTCCGGTACCCGGCTCGGGCGAACCGTGTCGATTCCTACCGGCATCGGAGTTGGCTCGGTTGGCGCGACTTCCTCGGCTTCCTCGACTGGCGCGACTTCCGTTACTGCTTCGTGGTCCACGGCGGCGCCTTCTGCCGACGGTGTTCCGTAGGCGACCTCGGTGCCGGCAATCAGATCGTGCAGGGCGAGTTTGTTCTTTTGGAATCCGGCCATGAGGAAACCGAGGCCGAAGGGGATCCAGGAGATGATGTATCCGACGAAACGCACCAGCGAGTGCCCAATCCATACACGGCCGCCATCGCGCTTGCGCACATAAATTCCCATGCTGCGCTTGCCGTAAGTGCCCTGATGTTTCCCCGCCGTGAGCGCGACGAAGTAGCCTACAGAAAGAATCAGCACCGCACCCTGGGCGAGAGTCAGAATGGGGGAAACTGCCATAAGAGCCATCGCCGGGTCAGGTGCCGTAAACATGCCGGTGTTGTACAGATACGCCATCAACGGCAGATAGATGAACACGAACTGAACCAGCCCGAGAATCAGGCCGTCCACCGTTAAGGCTGAGAAGCGTACCCAGAAACCTGCGTTCGGTTGGTCGGCGAAGGGTTGCGACACACTCAAGCTCTTACCCTGCTTGTCCTTGAATCGTCCTGTGACGATTCGGTAGAGATCGACGAGCCACCAGATCATGAGCCCGCCACCGGTAAGCAACATCAAGATGCCGGTGAGCAACTTCCCCAGGTAGAAGCGGTGGACGCCGAGCCCGCCTAGGAAGTAGCAGAGTAAGAAGGTTGTCGGTTTGGACTTGTTGCTCACGGCCGTTCTCCTGTTCCGTGCCGAATTCCGCAAAAACGCCGGGTAGACATGGTTTGAAGCTGATGCTTGGCTCGGCTCACGGATCTCGCGCCTCAACCAGTTTATTTAGCCCTTCGTGGCTATTCGTGCAAACTCTGGGGCGATCCAATCCGCCATGTTGTGATCGGGAGCACAGCCCGATCATCGGTTGGTTACAATTGGTGGCCCCAGCGCGATGGCTGCGGGTCGCGGATCAGGAACCCTGGGAGCGGATCTCCCGCTCGGCGGCGGCAAGGTGGGCCAGATTGTCGAACTCCGCGCTGTGCCGTCCGTTGTCCGCCGCCAGCCCTCGCAGGCTCTCCAGCAAGAGCGGCAGCGCGCGCACGACATTGTCCACGATCGTGATGCTCGCAGCCCGCGATGTTCGCGACATGGGGTTGAGATCCACTGTGACAACGGCTTTGCCCATCTGACGCAGTGCCTGGCAGCGATCCCCGTCTTCCAGGGGTACGAATATGGCATCCGCCTTGTAGATCCCCTCGGGGTGTACGTACTTTCGGTTGGAATCGATGAAATCGAGCTCGGCGTCGGTGCTGGGCATCAGCACTTCGCCGGCGCCGTGCTTCTGCAGGCAGCTTCGGATCGCCTGTTCCCGCTGCTTCGATGCATGGAAGATATTGACTTCCAGCGGTGCGCCCAGCGCCTCGCTCAAGCGGACGAGATCCGCCGCCACCAGTGCCGCGACGTTTCCGTTTACCGAGATAACCGGATGGCTGGCGCTCGTCAGCAGCTGCGCGGCCGCGTCGATAGCCGCAAGAGCAAAGTCGTGAGTCTTTTCGCCGAGCAGGTAGTCGTACGCTTCTCCGCGGCCATGGGCAATGAGGCCGTGTTCGGAAGTGACACCTCTTTTCACGCCCGCCACGATTGCCTCGCGTAGTCGCAGGGATTCGTAGCGAGGATGGCTCTTGGGAACGTCGCTCACCGAAGCAGCTCTATGCGGCGTTTTGCCAGCCGGGTAGTTTTGGCGCCGGTGAACGGGACGTCGCTGAACACGGCGTTGCCCAGCATGATCATGGAGGCAGTTCCGCCGGTCTGTTCGCATTCGCGAATAGCGCTTTTGACATCGTCGTCCAAAAGCAGGCCACTCTGTACCGAGAATTCTTTCGCGACGCCGATGTAACTGGCGAACTCGGTTTCGTCGCGATCCGCGAGGCGCGCCAATTCAATGAGCGCCGTGTCTGCCGCTGCATTGATGCGCTCCCGTTGTTCCGGATTACCAATGACATCCTTGGTGTTGATGGCACTGAAGTAGCGGTAATGGACGATCTGCTCGGGCACCGGAAGAGATAGCGCCGCGAGAGGGTCGCCAGGCACCAGCTTGATGAGGCAGCCGCCATTGAATTGTCCCGCGATGTCTCCCAGTCCGGTCAGGTTTTCTACTTCGGCAACATGTGCGGCCATAGCCAGCGCATTCTCGCTGAGCCCCAGGTCGAGAAGCGCGTTGACGGCAAACGCGGTGGCCAGGGAGGAGGCTCCGCTCAATCCGAATCCGCCGCTCAAAGGGAGGTCGGTCTCGATCTCGACACGCACGCGAGCGCTGGTGAGCTTCGCGAGAACCGTGCGAACGGTGGCGAACTCGATTGGATCGGCGTTGAAATGTACGCTGGTGGATTCGCTTTCCGTGACGGTTACCGTTACTCCGTCGGCGACAGTAAATCCCATGCCGAGGGAATGCATTTTCGCCGGATCCTCGTCGGGGATGATCTTGAAGACGCCGGAAACATTGCCCGGCGCGAATGCCTTGGCGGTGCTCATGGGATGCTGGGCTCGTTACTCGACTGGCTGACTCGGCATTCGAAGCCCGGCATTATGGCAGCAGACAGTCCCGCTTTCGATAGTGATTCCGGTGTAATATGCCGGCTGATCTCACGAGGGACCAGCCACGGTCTCGCACCTGCCGGAGAGCCATGTCCGAGAGTCTGCTCATCGACGTCGATGACTCCATATTGGTGCTTATCGATATCCAAGAGAGTTTTCTCGGCAAGCTTCCCGAGGCTGAATCCGCGATTCTGCTCAAACGGATCTGCTGGTTGACAGGCGTAGCGCGCTGGGCACGGGTGCCGCAGGTGGTGATGGCCGAGGACATTTCGAGCAGCGGCACCGTGCACCCCGCTGTCGCCGGCGCGCTCGCACCCGGGACGCCGGTTCTCGGCAAGATGCATTTCGGGCTGGCCGCCGAGGAGAGCATTCTGCAGTCCGTGGGCGACAGCAAACGGAATACGGCCATTCTGGTTGGACTCGAAACCGACGTATGCATCTGCCAGTCGGCGCTCGGCCTTCTGGAGCAGGGTTTTCGTGTGGCAGTGGTGGCGGATGCCATCGGTTCGCCGGGACCGGACCATGCCTACGGTTTGCAACGCATGCGTGCCGCGGGTGTCATCGTAGTGGGATTGAAGGGCTTGTTCTACGAATGGATGCGGACGGTGCGGCGCAGCGAGCAGTTCCACGCAGAGTGCGACCAAACGCTGCCGCTTCCGCCTGAAATACGATTGTGACCGCTCGCAATTGTGGGGAACCTTGACCCTTTCTTATCGGCCGCACCGGGCCGGGTGCGACGTTACTTGTCGAACAAAAACTTGCCTGAGCCCGATCTCACGCCCGATGCGCCCGCGCCACCCGGTCCCGGCGGCGTGGCGCCCGGAACGACGATCCGCGAGCTCTCCTCGCGTACCATCTCCTTGGCGCGTTCATTGAGGCGCTCGACGGCCTGCTTGACGCCCTCGGCAAACTGGTTGAAGGCGTCGTCCAGGGATTTGGCCTCGATGGGAAACTGAACCGGCAGCGGCCCCATCTGCGTCATCAGGTTGGTCTCGCCGATATAGAGGACATCGCGGCCGCTATCCGTGCTGCCGTCGGCCTTTACCGGCGTCAGGCGCCGGATGGACGCGGCATGCAAATCGGTAAACACTTCCTCCCGGTGGAGGTTATCCGTATCGACGCTGATCTCGGCCGCGCTCGTGCCTTGCTGGTCAGTCACTGCTGGTCTCTCCCGCGCTCATGGCTGGCGGGCCGCGCCGCAACCTATGGTCCGGTAACGGCTCGACTTTAGCACAATAATTGCCCCTCAGGCCGTGGACGGGCCGGCATAGGGAACCCTGAAAAGAATCGCGTAGAACACCGGTACCACGATCATTGTAAGCACCGTGGCGACCATCAGGCCGAAGATGACGGTCACCGCCATGGCGACAAAAAAAGCATCGAACACCAGCGGAGTCATGCCCAGCGCCGTCGTCAGGGCGGCCATGGACACGGGCCGAAGCCTGCTCAAGCCCGAGTCGATGATCGCCTTCAAGACGTCGCTGGTCTGCTTCTTCTGAACCTCGATCTCGTCGATGAGCACGATGGCATTCTTGATCAGCATGCCCGACAGGCTCATGAAGCCGAGCAGGGCCATGAAACCGAAGGGCTGCCCGGTGAGCAGCAACCCGGCCGTGACACCGATGAGGGCCAGGGGAACGCACAGCCAGATCACCAGGGGTTGGCGCAGGGCATTGAACAGGCCGATGACGACCAACACCATGCTCAGCAAAAAGAACGGCAGGCTGGCGGCGATGCCCGCTTGGGCGCGGGTGGAGTCTCTGTACTCGCCCCACCATTCGATCTCGTAGTCGGGTCCCTTCTCCAGGGCCTCGACTTTGGGCCGTATGCGGCCGAGCAGCACGTTGGAGCTGCCGAATTTGGGATCCGCGTGCACCGTGATGGTGGATTTGCGGTTGAGGCGCTGGACGATCTCGTTCTCGAAGTCGGTGTCGAATCCGGAGACCACCTGGCGAAGCGGAATATTCTGTTGCGCGGCCGGGCTCCAGATCTGTATGTTCTGAATGCTCGCGATGTCGCTGCGTTCCTTTTCGGGTGCGCGGATGATGATGGGCAACAGCTCGTCGCGTTCCCGGTAGACACTCACGGTCTGCCCCTGGAAGCTCATGGCGACGGTCATGGCCACATCCGGGGTGGCGACGCCGGCGTAGTTGGCTTCCTCCTCGGCGACCACCGGCCGCACGACCTTGACCTGCTGGCGCCAGTCGGTGCGAACGGCTTTGGCGCCGCCGTCCTCG
>Ga0114948_10000130_pt1 | contig 24169 bp, 24 predicted proteins | sample CR04metaG_FD_83877 | JGI IMG/M metagenome (GOLD analysis project Ga0114948, IMG submission 83877) | Deep subsurface microbial communities from Mariana Trench to uncover new lineages of life (NeLLi) - CR04 metaG | ecosystem: Environmental > Aquatic > Marine > Ocean trench > Sediment | place...
GATTTTCATCCGGGTAACGTACTCGTTGCAGGTGACCGTCTGCACATCGTCGATCTTGACGACGCAAAAACCGGCCCGGCCATGCAGGATTTGTGGATGTTTCTGTCTGGGGACAGAAATGAACAGACGCCGCAACTGTCAACGCTCCTGGAGGGGTATCAGGAATTTCGATCTTTCGATGCGCGTGAACTAAACCTGGTCGAGGCACTCCGAACACTGCGCATCATGCACTACGCCGCCTGGCTGGCTCGCCGCTGGGAGGATCCTGCGTTCAAGCTCGCATTTCCGTGGTTCAATTCGCCTCGATACTGGGACGAGCACATTCTGTCGCTGCGCGAGCAGGCAGCATTGATGGAAGAGCCACCGCTTGCATGGACTTCGTGACGGCCAGGATTTCGTTAAATTAAACCGGTATCGCGACAACCACGTTGCCAGAAATGCGATCGAGTCTTGAAAAATGCAGAGTTATCAACCAAATAACTCGTGATCAGGCATTTGCTACGGGTTACCTGCCTGACGCCCAGCCGGTTGCACTACCCGGTTGCCCGGTCTAAAGTCCTTAACAGCAAACTTGGCCACTTTTTTTGTGGAACTATGCCCTTTGTGGTCGCTCTGATACACAGGCATGCGGGCGCACCAATACCCGGCTGGGGACTCGGTAATTTGAAGTCAATATGGCTTAAAAGAATATCTGCAACAGTTCTGGTCGCACTCCTCTGCGGCTGCGGCGGGTCGCGGGTTACGCTGCAAAATCCGAGGATCCCGAAACCGCTGATTGATCAATTGCCAATGTCGGTCGCGGCACGTTACCCGGCGGAGTTCGATAATTATGTTCACGAGGAACAGGTTATCGGCAAGGAGAAGTGGATCATTGATCTCGGCCGTTCCAACCGGCTGCTGTTCACACAGCTGTTTGGCGCGATGTTTAAAGAGTTTACGGTCCTCGAGGAAGGCTCCGACGCACGTGATCTGACAATCGACGCATTGATAGAACCGAGTATCGATGCATTCGAATTTTCTGTACCCAATCAGAGCCAGACGGATGAATTTGCCGTCTGGATCCGCTACCGGATAAAGATTTTCGATAGTGCCGGGGTTCAGGTCGCAAACTGGCCCATCGCGGCCTATGGGAAAAGCCAATCGTCGACGTTTGGCGGAGATGAAGCATTGCGCAGGGCCGCCGTCCTGGCAATGCGCGATGCCGCTGCCCTGATTATCATGCAAATGGATAAATCGACCGGCATAAGTAAACTTCGGAGCACAAATACGCAAAGTAATTCGGCGCTGCCAACGGTCATACCTGATGACGAGAACATACAAACGACTGCCGCGGAGGAGATTCCTGATGATTCCGGATGATTATCCCAAACAGGGGTGCAAAATTCTGCTGCGAGCAATTGTCACCGTATTAACCGGGGCAATGCTCAGCGCCTGCGTCACTTCACGGCTCGAACATATCAAGGAAGCGAAGACCGGCATTCTTGAAGGCGAAGCCATAGTGATCATGGCCAAGAGTTACCACCTGGGCAATGAAACCGAAGAGAAATTCATTCAATGTGTGGGCGACTCGATTGGTCGCGGGCGGGGCGGGCTCAGAGTCATTCCGAACCAGGAATTTGTCGACGCCCTTTTCCCCTGGTTTGAACCGCGCACTGCACCTGCCGACACCAAAGGGCTGCCTGCCCTGATGTCGAGGCCGGGTGTTGCCGAAATTATTAAGGAAAAAGGCGTTCGCTATTTGATTTGGCTCGACGGAGATACAGACAAAACGGGGGGCGGCGGCAGTATGTCTTGTGCTATCGGTCCCGGCGGCGGCGGGTGTTTCGGCTTCGCCTGGTGGCAGAATGAATCGGCTTACGAAGCGACTGTCTGGGACCTTGATGGACTGGAAACTGCAGGTACGGTTAGCGCCGATGTCAGCGGTACGTCGTTCCTGCCCGCCATTATCATTCCGGTTCCGCTGATCGCACGCACCCGGAGCAAAGCCTGCAAGGGGCTTGCTGATCAGCTGAAGCTGTTTATCGTTGCCGACGAAGAAATCTGAGCGATTTTTCCCTGGCGGCCATTATTTCGGCCGTCCGCCACGAACAAAAACCGTTCGGTACCAGTCCGACAATCGCGGCGGGGTCGCTGCTTGCACATTCCTGTACAAGACGTCGCTCCTGCCAACATCGTACAGCTGTCTGACTTGCGCGTGTCCGCAGGCCTCCGGAAGGCACAGCAATGCCAGCATCGTGACCAGTCGGTAAACAAATCTGGCGGGCAGAGATAACATATGAAATGCTCTGGTCGATAATTCTCAACAAGGTACAGGCTAGAGGCTCACGGGAGGTATTTAGAGGTGCCCTTAAACGACATGAACTGCATCCCGGCTTTGTGTAGATCAGGGCGCTGGCGCCGGCTATCCGCCACCACGGCACGCTTGATCCCCCGGTTGCTTGCTTTCACTGCAGCGTTCGTCGCATCAGCTTGCGGTCTGCCCACGTCAGAATCTGTCGCAGCGCAACAGAACAGTCGCCGAATCTATCAATTGGAGTACATCGTCACGCCTGCTCCGGAGGCCGGCGGCGCGTGGGTTGAAATGAAACTAAACCAGTCTTCGCACCTGCTTCGCGAAGTGAACATGCGTGCACCTGCTGAAAAAATCAGCGCTGCCGACGGGGACGGCGAAATATCCCTGGAAGATGCGCGTCTGATCTGGAACCCGCCTCCCGAGGGCGGCAGTCTGCGCTGGTTCGCGCTCATAGACCATCAACGTGACGATGGGTCATTCGATGCGCATATTACCGCTGACTGGGCCATCTTCAGAGTTGAAGATGTCATACCGCAAGCCGCAACCAGGACACTGCGTGGTGCAAAAAGTGAAACTACGCTCAGCTTCAATCTGCCCTCCGGATGGTCGTCGCTGACTGAGTACTTTGGGCGCGACCATTCCTACCGTATCAGGAATACCAGCCGGCGATTCGACCGGCCGGCTGGCTGGATCATCCTTGGAGAGATTGGCGTTCGCTATGACCGAATCGCAGGATTGCGGGTCAATGTTGCGGCGCCGACAGACCAGCACATGCGAAGAATCGATATCCTTGCGTTGCTAAACTGGACGCTGCCCGAAGTCCTGCGCATAGTCCCTGATTTTCCGAAGCGTCTGACCGTAATCGGCGCCGGCGATCCAATGTGGCGCGGCGGACTGTCGGGCCCGCGATCACTCTTTATTCATGCGGACCGCCCGTTGATTAGTGAAAACGCGACCAGCACGTTGCTGCACGAGATCATGCATATTGCGCTGGGCAGTGGCGCCGATGAAGGAATGGACTGGCTTGTCGAGGGTCTGGCTGAATATTACAGCCTGGCCGTTCTGCACCGCAGTGGGACAATCAGTGACAGACGATATGCAGCGGCCATGCGAAAACAAGCCGAATGGGGATCATCTGTCAACGAATTGTGCGAATCAGTATCCAGTGGTGCGATCACGGCACGCGCGGTGACGGTACTGGGCGATCTCGATAGCGAAATTCGGACCCTGAGCGATGGCAGGAAAAGCCTCGACGATGTGCTGGTTGCGTTGGCCACCTCGGAAAATATAATCACGTTTGGCCATTTTTCGGCAATTGTTCGACAAATCACCGGTTCTGATGCGGACGCATTAAGCGCCAGTAATCTGCCGGGCTGCGAAAACTGATGACCGTCCTGTCTTCCAGGAATGCAATACCACATGGCTAAACAGCGTGACCTTGAACTAATTCTGCGTTCACGCGTACCCATCGTCGTCATAGAAACACAAGACGAGTCGCGCATGCTCGATCTGCTGAAGTCGATCGCGATCTCGCGGGCTACGGAAGATTATTTGCCGCTTTTCCGCTGGACCGTCACTGATGGCCTGCAGCGACTCGACATTTCACTGGAACCGCAGTTACACAATGCGGGTCCATCGGATATTTTGAAGCACATCCGGGCTGTCCGAAACCCGGGTATTTACGTATTGCTCGATTTTCATCCCTACCTGGAAGACCCGGTAAACGTCCGCTTGCTAAAGGACATTTGCATGCGCTTCAATAAGGTACACAGACAACTCGTTCTGGTCAGCCACAAGGTCCGGTTACCGCGAGAACTCGAAAGCTTCAGCGCAAGATTCGACCTGGAGCTGCCAACTGAAAAAGATCGCAAAAAAATTGTAAAACGGGTCGCCAGAGAATACGCTGCCGAGCATCCAGGACTGCGGGTACAGGTGGATCCGAAGGCATACGCACTGCTGATTCAGAACCTCGCTGGATTGCCGGTGCGGGATACCGAGCGACTGGCTCGTAACGCAATTTACCATGACGGCGCCATTACCAGGAGCGACCTCCCGGTGGTGATGAAAGCAAAGTACGAACTGTTGAATCGGGGCGGGATATTGCAGTTCGAATATGACACTGCAAAATTCATCGACGTCGGTGGGCTGGAGAAGCTTAAGCACTGGCTGACCCAGCGCAAACCTGCTTTCATAAAAAATGCCGATACCGCGCAGCTCGATACGCCAAAAGGAGTCCTCCTGATTGGCGTTCAGGGATGTGGCAAAAGCCTTGCAGCAAAAGCGACAGCTGGCATCTTCGGACTGCCGTTGTTGCGCCTCGACTTCGCAAACCTTTATGACAAGTACCACGGCGAAACGGAGCGCAACCTCCGGGAATCGCTGAAAACTGCGGATGTAATGTCGCCGTGCGTGCTGTGGATTGATGAAATCGAAAAAGGTCTCGCCGGGCGTGGCGGTGAATCCGGCACGACACAGCGAGTGCTGGGAAGTTTCCTGACGTGGATGGCGCAAAAGAGCAGCCAGGTGTTCGTCGTAGCGACCGCAAACAACATCAGTGCATTACCTCCGGAACTGGTTCGCAAGGGCCGTTTTGACGAGATTTTCTTCGTGGACCTGCCCAACTCAGACATTCGCAAACTCATTGCAGAAATCCACTTGAAGAGTCGCGGCCAGCAAATCGACGCATTCGATCTGACGCAGATTGCGAAAGCCACAAAGGATTTTTCTGGCGCAGAAATTGAGCAGGCCGTCGTCTCGGCCCTGTATGCCGCACACACTCAGAAAAAATCCCTGACCACCGCGCACGTGCTGGCTGAAATTCAACGAACCAAACCCCTGTCCGTTGTCATGGCTGAAAAAATCGCGATCCTCAGGCGCTGGGCCGCAGGCAGAACCGTTGCTTGCGATTGAGCGCGCCGACTTAACGTAATTCACCCATGCCAGCCCCGATACGGTGCGCCCCTGCGGCCTTGGTCGAACAATCCGTAATTCACATGCTAGAATAGATTAATGGCTAGTGACAATAATAAAATCAATAAATTAGACCCTGTTTCTGAGGACGACCTTACCGCGGAACTTGAAATTCCCGCGTTCCTTTCGGATGCAAGCGAGAGCGACGCTCAGGAGCTTGATGCGGACTCTGAAACGTGCGAGATCAAAATATCGGATGTCCAGGCCGAACTTGATGATTCTTCAGTCGGCGCCCTGAAATCCGGTACCGACCGTATTGATCAATTGCACTTCGACATCGAACGACTCCGCACAAAATGGACCGGGCTCGAGAAGGAGATCAGCGAAAAATTCAATGCTGAGATCGATCAGTTGAATGCAAAACTGAAATCATCGACACACGAACTCGGTGACCGCCAACAGGAACTCGACAAGGCCAGACTCGAACTCGAACAGGCAATGCAAAGTGCCGAACAATCTTCCATTGAAACCGCACAATTTCGCACGGCGGCGGAAAACGACGAATCCAGGATTCGGGACCTGGAAAAACAGCGCGCGGCAAACGAGAAAAAAATCGGCTCAGTTAAGCTCAAGTTGAAAGACTCCCAGTCCCGCCAACGGAAGGATAGTCAAAAAAGTGCGGCAGACGAGCGGCGACTTTCGGAGTTGAAAAAGCAACTAGCAACGTCACAGGCCTCTTTATCCGAATTGCGTAAATACGTTGATGACCAGAAAAACACCTGGACACAACGCGAAGACGAAATGGCCCAGGTAAAAACGAGTATTGAGAAATCCGGCAACGAAATTGACGAACTGTCAAAGGTCGTCGAGAACCGCGATGCACAACTGGAGCGTAATCAGTCCAGGATCAACAAGCTGTCCAAAGAACTGGCAACACAGGTTGCAGAATGTACGAACCTGAGATCCGATAATTTTGAACTCCGCAGAATATCGCACAATGACGCGGAAATGGAGATTGAGCGTAACCACAAGCTGATCGCGGAGCAATCCGGACTTCTGACCGGACGCCACCAGGAAATCAGTGATTTGATTGCACAAATCGACCGAACGGAACGCTATGCGGACGATCTTCGCCATCAGTTGCAGGAACTGTCGGAATTCGTCGATAGTGCCGTCAACCGGGAGCAAGATCTGCAGACAGCCTGCACCTCTGCGCAAGACAAGATCGGCGACCTGTCTGAAGAACTGGCCGCCATGAAACAGCAAAATTCAGCGCTTGCGGCGAAGGTGGGCAAACTCGAAAAAGGATTCACCGAGGAAATTCGAAAGACACGATTCGAGCTTGGTGCAGCTCAGGAGACGATCACTGACCAGGATACCATCAACGTTCAGTTAACTTCCGATCTTTACGACAACAAAGGCTATCAACAGTCCCTTGAAACCCAACTCAAGGAAGTTGAAGATCGGTACCAGGAAATGATTCAGCAGCTGGAACAAAAAGCGAAAAAGCTCAAAATCAAGGCAGATGATTTCGAGTACAAACTGGAGAACAAGGGCGAGGCAATCGCAGCACTGATGAACGAGCTGGCGGGTCGCAGTCAGGCAGCAGAATCCAGTGACGAAATCGAAAACGTCGTGCACGAAATCGGCGAAGTCTTTGACGACATCGACGTTGAGGTAACCGAACGACCTGAGGATCCAACCCGAAGTGATCGCGCACGCGTGACCCGCCTTCTGGTTGGGCGATCCGACGGGCAGGAAGTGCGGTTTCCCCTGTTCAAGGACCGGCTGACCATTGGGCGGACGGCAAACAATGATATACAGCTGAATGCGCAATTCATCAGTCGCCGACACGCCGTTATCGTCACAGAGAATGGCTGCACGAAAATTGTCGATTGGGGCAGCAAGAACGGCGTTTTCATCAACGAGAAACGAGTGGCGGAACAAACGTTAAGAAATGGTGACGTCGTTACAATCGGTACGACAGAATTCCGATATGAAGAGCGCCCGAAAAGGTAGCTACCCGGCGGGAGGCCCGCAAACGCGGATTTGTGAGAACTATCACGGTCTTTGACCGTTCGATCAGTTACAGTTGCAGCCCTTCAGGGATTGATCGGACTACATGCAACAGCTCATGTTGACCCAGGCTGAACCACACCAAATGGATCTTGGCGCGAATCAGGAAGATTCGCATTCCGCGGAAAGCCTGCTCCAAAAAAAAATCTGGTTGCCGAAACTCGCTTATGACTGCCTGCCCTACTTCTACTTGACGGCAGGATTTGCCGCGCTCTTTGCCACTCTTTACATAAGTGAATGGTTTTGGGTTCTGCCGCATTACCTGCTGTTCTCTGCAGCCTGCCTGCACCTGGGATTTGCCGTACGTCGATGGCGCGCAAAAGCCTGCGACGCAAAAGAGAATTAGCCAACCTCGCTTGACCTCGCCTCGATCATCGTCAACGATTGAGTACCCAGCGTTCGATGCCCGCAAAGATGCCGGTCAAACCTGAATCAATGAAAAAGATTGCCACAAAGGAATCCGTGCTATTTCTTTGCCTGCTGTTTTTTGGGCTGCTGTTCTTGCCATTTGCCGTCTACATGGTCGGCAAATCGGTGTTTGGGGAATACGGTGGAACCGGTTTTTCCGCCTTTTACGGCACGCTGCACAGAGCATTGTGGGACGGCGATCCCGCAGTCCTGTTTCTCATGCTCTCGCCGTACGTGATCTGGCAATTGGCCCGCCTCACCATCTGGGGCTTCCGGCAGACCTGGCGGCAGCGGCGGCAAGCTCGAAGCTGATTCAATCCCTCACTGGAAGACTGTGAAGTGCATCACATTTTTCTCTTGGTGAACAAGCTTTTAGGGCCCATTTGATATAGCTTATGTTAATAACACTGCAACACACCGTGATGCGGGGGCTATAGTTGTAACGTCCCGGTGAACGGAAATTTAATGGCTGTCGGACGTCCCTTATGTTGCGCTCAATAAAATGGCTGACCAACAAGATTTTCCCCGGTAAAAAGCCGGTCACAAAATCACTGCGTCGGAGCGGCCCGAGAGTCATGCCGCGGCCGGCAGGACAGAAGCGCGCCATTACTGAAACCGTCGAATTCAGCGCCGAGGTCGGCGGCAGAATCGAGGACGGTGGTCCGGGAAAGAATGTACTTGTTCGCAACAAATATATTCGCGAAGACACTGGCACACACGAAACCCTGACGATCATCGACGAATCTATTCTCGAGGCCGACGACGAAACCGGCATTGATCCCTACAACAGCGGGCGCTTCGATCGCGCCAAATCATGGGATTCCTCCCGCTCCCGCAAGTAATCGCAGCAAGCCCGATACAAATTGACGATATTTTTAGCTGCGGGTAATCTGCATGCCCGGCCTGTCATCGGAGTCTGAAGCCAATGGGATTGCGCGTTTCGTTTGAGCTGGATGATGAAGATCTCAAGCATTTTCGTCTGATCATGCGTGAGGCACGCAAAGCCGCGGCGCGGCTGGCGCCGGAGGAAATTGTCGCCAGCGCCGAGGCATTGCTGGGACGTATTCGGGAATCCAGGGTGCCGCAATTCATCAGGGAGCGGCTCGACCAACTGAAAATCATGATCCAGATGCTGAAGGATCACGAATGGCGCCTGCCGGATGCCGAATCAACCCGTGTACTCAATGCGCTGGCCTATTTCACCGAGCCGGAAGATCTCATCCCTGACCATATTCCCGGCGTGGGATTTCTCGATGACGCCATTATGATCGAACTGGTGGTACGCGAGTTGCAACATGAAATCGAGGCCTACGGCGATTTTTGTGAGTTCCGTTCCAGGCAACAACCCAAACCGGGTATCAAGCCAAAAACCTCGGACGTAACCCGCGATCGATGGTTGGCCGAGCGTCGCGACGAATTGCAGACCAGGATGCGCCGGCGAAGAAAATGCAACACCACCGGTACCGACGGAGAACTACCTCTTCGTCTGTTGTAGCGATTAAGGCGAAGCCCCCGAAACTCGCGGCAATATTTGCGGTCATAGCTAATTAAGGGCCTGCGCGGCGATGCGCCAGCAGCAATTTCCGGTGGTATGCAAGTAAGGGAATTGCGCTGCGAGAGGCCGTAAATGCCCGGAATCCCTGATTTTTGCCGAATGTGCCCTTGATTGAGGAGCTCATGCCATCTAGCCTAGCCAACTGTGTAAGTCTGAATATTCCTGATGCCATAACGTGGAGAGCATTTTGAGAGTAGATAGAATCGGCGTCCGAAAACGGATATTGGTAACCGTGCTGATTGCCTGGAGTTTGTCGGCATCCGCTACGGCACCAGCTGTCACTGCTCAGGAAGAGCTGGCCCCGGTAGCTCGCCACGAGAAAATTGGTCAGCTCGTTACCGAATTCATCCAGAAGTCCCATTATCGGCATGCATCTGTGGATGATGAACTGTCATCGAAGGTGCTGGATCGATATATCGAGGCTCTGGACAACAATCGCATGTATTTGCTGGCGTCTGATGTCGAGGCATTCGAGAAGAACCGCTACCGTCTGGACGATATGGTGCGCTCGGAACCGCTGGACCCCGTATTTGAAATGTTTGAGGTTTACCGAACCCGCGTTCGCCAGCGCCTGAATTTCGCACTATCAATGCTCGAGACCGAGCCCGATTTTTCGGTCGACGAAGAATACATCTTCGATCGCGAGGAATTGCCGTGGCTAGAGACGACCGAGCAGCTGGACGAGTTATGGCGGAAGCGGGTCAAGAATGACGCGCTCGGCCTGGTGCTTGCGGAGAAAAACTGGGAAGAGACGCAAGAGGTCCTCGAGAAGCGTTATTCACGTTTCCTCAAGCGCATGGACCAGGTCAAGAGTGACGATGTCTTCGAGACCTTCATGAATGCATTCGCGCACACGCTGGATCCCCATTCGAGCTATCTGTCGCCACGCAATTCCGAGGAATACAGAATCCAGATGAGCCTGTCGTACTTCGGCATTGGTGCGTCGCTGCAAATCGAGGATGACTTCGTGATGGTCATCAATATCATTCCCGGCGGCCCGGCCGCAATCGATGGCGTATTGCAGCCCAAAGACAGGATTACCGCCGTGGCACAGGGTGCCGAGGGCGAACTGGTCGACGTTGTAGGCTGGCGCCTCGATGACGTTGTGCAGCTGATACGTGGCGAGGCCGACACCATAGTGCGACTACAGATTATGCCAGCCGGCGAATTGCCGGGCGCGGAGGAGAGAATTCTCAGCCTCACTCGTAACCAGGTGAGGCTCGAGGAACAGGCCGCCAAGAGCGAAGTAATCACGGTTCCCAGGGACGGTCGTGACTGGAAGATCGGTGTCATCGAAGTGCCGAGCTTTTACCGGGATTACCGTGCACTGAGCACCGGTGACAAGAATTACACCAGTACGACGAAGGACGTCAAGCGTCTGATCGGCGAACTGGAAGACCAGGGCATTGACGGGCTGGTTATCGACCTGCGAGACAACGGTGGCGGACATCTTACGGAAGCAACCGCACTTTCGGGTCTCTTCATTGACAATGGGCCTGTCGTGCAACTGAAAAATTCGAATGGCCGCATCAGCCGGCTGGACGATCCGGATCCGGTGCCTCGAGTCGCATACAATGGCCCGCTGGCTGTCCTGGTAAACCGTTACAGTGCATCCGCCTCCGAAATCTTTGCGGCCGCGATGCAGGACTATGCACGTGGCGTCATCATCGGACAGCGAACCTTCGGTAAGGGCACCGTGCAGAATCTGTATTCGCTGGATCAGTATGTTCGCCGGCCGGACGACGAAGGTCTGGGCCAGCTGACACTGACTATCGGCAAGTACTACCGCGTAACCGGGGAAAGCACGCAACATCGCGGCGTTGATCCGGATATTACGTTGCCCTCACACATTGATGCGACAATTGTCGGTGAAAGCGTCCGTGAAAGCGCATTGCCGTGGGATACGATCAAGACGACCGATTTTCGGCCGGGCGAGCCCCTGGACAGCACGATCAGCACCTTGTCGGCAAGTCATAACCAGCGCAGCCAGGGAGACCCGGATTACCAGTATCTGGTTGAGGGCATCCGTGACATTGAAGAAGTACGGGCCAAGAAGACGGTCTCTCTGAACATGGAAAAACGCCTGGCGGAGCGTGAGGACAGCATGAATCGTCGCCTCGAGCGAGAAAACGCACGGCGAGCTGCATTGCATCTCGAAGCCATTGCCACCATCGAGGAACTGGAAAAACTGGATGTGCCTGACGTGCACCTTAACCAGTCCGCAGACATTGTTACCGACCTGGCGGTATTACGAGAGGTAGAAGCAGCCCCGGCGCAAGCAGCACGCATCGGGACCTGAACCTCGGCAAACAGACGGTTTGTACCGGCAGATCGTGCTGTTATACTGATATATGACACTAGTCTGCCCGGCTGTACCAGGAACGGAGGTCACCGTGGATTTCAGAGTTCAGCCAAAGCGAACCATCATTTCAGGCTTGTCGGTACTTGCCGCGGTCCTGATGCTGAGCGCCCCAGCTCACGCTGCGAGCCGTTTCGTCGTTCCATGTGAGCAGGTCGGTCGCGAGCTGAAAAGCCTTGAACTCCCGGTAAATGCGCTAACGGTCGATGTAGTTGACCACACTCCCACCGATCCCGATGCAGTTGACGAACAATCTGTCATTACAGATTCGGTAGCCCCTGTTCTGTATCTGACGCCACGAGTTGCGAATATCCTGCGTGACGTGTTCGGGACGACAATTGAGGAATTACCGCAGAAATTGCCCAACGAAAGGCCGGCGCAACCATCATCTTCACCATTGGCCGATAGTGACCAGAAATCGGTTGCCGTCGAGCCTGCTGATACGGAAAACGAGACCAGCGATTTGCCGCGGCTGCAGCAGCAGATGCTGCGCACGGATATATAGTTGAATCGCGGCTTAAGCCGCTCCCACAACGCCGCTCCTGCAGATTGCGTTAGCGGCTCAGTACTTTTGCAATTCCCCAGTAATTCTCGCCGAGAATGCTGGCTTCTTGTTCTCTGATCGAATCATCGTCGCCGATATCGAAAACCGTTGTCGTGGTTCCCGCCGCCGGTACGACTTCCGAGTCAGTCCTGAATACTGCCTTTTCACCGATCAGCGTGGCACGCTTTCGTAGAACGCGGGCGAAATCCGCATTATGTTCCATGATCTCAATGTGTTTCTCGATTCGTTCCAGAATCTGCGCGCACTCGAGCTGATTGCCATAGTTGATCGAACCAGCACTCTTTTCGCTGGCCTCTTTGACGAGCCCTGCGAAGTCGCGATCCGTGAACTGCAAATATAATTGTTGCGCAAACGCCAGGATCATCAGGTTGATCGATCGCTTGCTCGAAATGTCGAGCCCCTGACTCTCGGGAGGAGTGCGCTCATCGATGGCTGCCAGGTCGGCAAGCAATGACGTTTCATCGCTGCGCCCGGTTTCAATTTGTTGCGCCAGTCGTTCCAGGCCGGCTCTGGCGGATCGACTCTTAAACAACCGTTGAATGACACCCATATCCTCCAGCTGGCGGCGATCCGCCTCACACTGGTCTTCCATTTGCTGCGTTTGCTGCCGCAGCATAAGGAGCCGCTCTTCGATTTGCTCGCTCTCCTCCTGCAGCCGCACCTTCCAGTCCGACATCACGCCGCTATGCTGTTTCTGCTCCCGCTGTTGTTTCAGCTGTTCGGCAAACTTCACCAGTTTTCGCTCACAACGCAGCCCAAGTCCTCGCAGTTGATAGAACACGACAACATTGTGTGTCGACTGTGGATCGATCAGGAGGTCTTCAAGGTGATCCAGTTTCTGCTGTATACGGGCGGTCGCTCCTTCCTGCCGTTTGATATTGTCCTGGAGCCGAAAATGTTCTTTTCGTGAATCTGCAAAGGCTTTCTTCAGCTCAGCACGGTTCCAGTACAGGTCCATCAGCTTTTCGCTGTCCTGTGGTTTGTCCTCCGTACTTCCGAAAAATGCGGCGAGACTTCCCAAGCCGGGCTCCTTTACATAATCCACGTCCAGATGGCGCAGAAAAATTTATCGAATATGATGGGATAATGACAAGGAGAGCCGGGTTAAACTTTGAATCAATCGACATTTTTGACGTTTGGTCCGGTGCGACCGCGGAGGTGCCAGCGCTTGTTGAGCGGTACGGGCTGACCTTTATTGCAACTCACAACGACCAGGTCGAAGCGCTGAAGACCACAAAATCGCCTGCAGCGAAGCTGCAGCCCTTTGGCGCTGCTTTCATCGTTCGAGGACCAGGTGGCCCTGGTCCATCAGGTATTCGAGCCACTTGTTGAGAATGATATTGCGCCGCCATCGAGCATCGAGTTCAGCACGATGTACTCGCGACAGGCGCCTGAATGCCGTGTGTCGGTGCTCGCCGGAAAACCCCAAAGATTCCGCCAGGAGCCCATCAAGATAAACACGAACCTTCATGTCCGGGTCAGAAATGCGAACGCCGTCTTCATAAAAAAAGTAGGACAGCGACATCGTAACGGTGTAGCGACTACGATCAAGAATTTCCACATGCAGGTCACAATCGCCCGCGACCCGTGATCGATAGTATCCGTCCAATCGATACAATTCCGGAATGAGTTGTTGCAGGCGAAGAAAGTTACTTTCGTAAAGCGACATGAGGCCGGCGAAGCTCCCCGGCTTTACGATTGTTTCCGGAACCAGTAAATATTCCTGCAACATACTTCGAATATATCACAGGTTCATTGATACAAAAGGTATGCAAATACGGTTCCAATATTGCTTTTTTGATAAAAAATCAGGGTCGCACTCTGCGCTCAACACCTGTAATATCGAGGATTCTGCTCGCGATTTCCTCAATCGAGAATTCCGTCGTATCAACGTACAGAATGTCATATTTCTTAAATATTTTTTCTGCCTCGCGAAGTTCGTAACGAACTTGTTGCGCGGATGAGTATTTACCGAGCGCACGCCTTTCTCTTCTGATTTGCTGTAATCGAGTCGGCGCGATCGTCAAACCGAATAACTTTGATTTTTGTTTGCTCAGGATCTGAGGCAATGCACCACTATCAAATTCCTCATCCGTCAACGGAAAGTTGGCTGCATAGACGCCGTACTGCAATGCCAGGTACAGACAGGTTGGTGTCTTTCCCGAGCGCGAAACACCAATCAGGACGACATCGGCCTTGTCATAGTCTCGCGTAATTCCACCATCGTCATTTGCCAGCGCAAAGTTTGTCGCTTCGATTCTCTTCATGTAACTTTCGATGTCGCTCATACCGTGGGCACGACCGGCGGTATGGGTGGATTTCTGCTGCAGCTCTTCTTCAAGCGGTTCCAGGAACACGTCGAAAATATCAAGGTGCAAGCCATCGGCTTCCCGCACTACGGAGCGAAATTCATCCTGAACCAGCGTCGAGAAAACGATAGGCCTTGCGTCTGCATCGGCGGCTGCCTCGTTGATTTTCTGGACGGCTTCGCGCGCCTTGTCATCGTTATCTATAAATGGCAAAGTCACATGCCGAAAGTGGTGGCCATCAAACTGTGTCAGCAGGCTGTGGCCGAGTGTTTCAGCCGTTACGCCGGTCTGATCAGACAGAAAAAATACTGTACGTTCACTCATTTGAAGAGATTCCTGGATAACTGCAACGGATAATTGCGGTCTGTCTGTTATGTTGTCTACGCACGATTGTCCATTTCTACGGCATTAACACAAGGGAGTTAGATTTGGAGTCTTACGCTATAAAGCTTGAAAAACTTGGAATGGGTGATGTTGCGATTGTTGGCGGCAAGAATGCCTCACTGGGCGAGATGATTGGCAAGCTTGGTAAAATGGGCGTACAGGTGCCCGGCGGTTTTGCGACGACTGCAGCAGCCTACCGGGAATTTCTCAGGACCGACAAGCTGGACGAGCGCATTCGTGACACGCTTGCAGGCCTTGATGTCGACGACATCAAGGCCCTGAATGAAGCCGGACAATCCATACGCAGCTGGATCATGGGAACAGAATTACCTGGGCGACTCATAGACGAAATTCGCACAGCCTGGGACGAAATGTCGGCAGGCCGGGATATCGCCGTCGCCGTGCGGTCGTCAGCGACGGCCGAGGACCTTCCCGATGCGTCATTCGCGGGGCAACAGGAAACCTTTTTGAATGTTCGTGGAGTCGACAACCTGGTTGAGGCACTGCACCAGGTTTATGCGTCACTTTTCAATGACCGGGCAATTGCGTACCGGGTTCACCAGGGATTTGAGCATTCGCAAGTCGCGCTTTCCGTCGGCGTGCAGTACATGGTCCGCAGTGATATCGGTGCGGCCGGAGTCATTTTCACGCTGGATACCGAGTCCGGGTTCCGCGACGCGGTGTTCATCACCTCGTCATATGGCCTGGGAGAAACTGTCGTTCAGGGCGCTGTGAATCCCGACGAATTTTATGTCTACAAGCCTGCTCTTGAAAATGGCAAGTATCCGATTCTGCGCAAAAACCTCGGCAGCAAAGCGATCAAGATGATTTACGCCGATGATACGCGGCCCGGGAGGACCGTCGATACGGTCGACGTCGAACACAGCGATAGCCATCGATTCTCCCTGACTGATGACGAAATCATGGAGCTTGCCAGGATCGCAGTCGAAATCGAGAAGCACTATGCCTGCCCAATGGATATTGAGTGGGCCAAAGACGGCTCCGATGGTCAGCTCTACATACTGCAAGCGCGACCCGAAACCGTGCACAGTCGCAGCGGTCGGACGATCGAACGATTTACGCTGAAGAATCGCTCAACGGTACTTTGTACCGGCCGTAGCATTGGCCGGAAGATTGGTCAGGGCACCGCCAAAGTCATTCGCAATGTCAGTGAAATGAACCGGATTCAAGCGGGCGATGTGCTGGTTTCGGACATGACCGACCCGGACTGGGAACCTGTCATGAAACGCGCGTCCGCGATTGTAACCAACCGGGGCGGCAGAACCTGTCACGCGGCTATCATCGCGCGTGAGCTCGGAATTCCGGCAGTAGTCGGCTGCGGAGATGCGACCTCCACGATTGCGGATGGCCGCAAGGTCACTGTCAGCTGCGCCGAAGGCGACGAGGGCTATGTCTACGACGGCCACCTGGAGTTTGAGGAAACGCACATCGAGGTGGGTTCGCTACCCGAGATTCCGGTCAAGCTCATGATGAATGTTGGCAATCCGGATCGGGCTTTCGATTTTGCCAACATTCCGAATCACGGCGTCGGGCTCGCCCGGCTGGAGTTCATCATCAACCGCATGATTGGCGTGCATCCCAATGCATTACTCCATTACGACGAACTGGATCAACATACGCGTGATGCGATTGATGAACAGATGGCCGGTTACGATGACCCGGTCACGTTTTTTATTGAGAAACTTGCCGAGGGAATCAGCACGATCGCTGCGGCGTTTTCGCCCGAGCCGGTAATCGTTCGCATGTCAGACTTCAAGTCCAATGAGTATGCAAATCTCATTGGCGGCGACAAATACGAGCCTTCTGAAGAAAACCCGATGTTGGGTTTCCGCGGAGCATCGCGATATGTCTCCGAAAGTTTCAGGCCGTGCTTTGAATTGGAATGCGCTGCGCTGAAACGCGTGCGTAATGATATGGGTTTGAAAAACGTACAGATCATGATTCCGTTCGTGCGAACAGTCGCAGAAGCCCGTCGTGTAATCGGACTACTGGCCGAGAACGACCTGCAAAGAGGCAAGAACGATCTGAAAGTCATCATGATGTCTGAACTACCGACAAACGCCTTGCTGGCGGATCAGTACCTCGAGTATTTCGATGGAATGTCCATTGGCTCCAATGACATGACCCAACTAACGCTCGGCGTCGACCGCGATTCCGCGCTCGTTGCCGATTTGTTTGATGAGCGTGATGAAGCTGTGAAGGAATTGCTCAGCATGACCATCAGCGCTTGTCTCAAAAAGGGAAAGTATGTGGGTATCTGTGGTCAGGGGCCGTCCGATCACCCTGACCTCGCTCGCTGGCTGGTCGACGAAGGCATTCAGAGTATGTCACTGAATCCGGACAGCGTCGTCGAAACCTGGATGTTCCTGGCTGGAGAAAAGGTTTAGGGATCGATCTAGAATCGATCGTACCGGGATCGCCGTTGCCCGGTCCGCCCTGCCGGTGGAGAATTGCACATTCGTTAATTGCGGACCGACATTTATTACAATGACAGGTTGACGAACCCTCTTCTAGAATCTGTCGTACCGGGACTGACGTTGCCACTTCATTCTAGGCAATATCAAGCCAAGCAAAACCCCGCCGAAAAGCACAAGCGCACCGACAATGAACCAGTTGCGCTTTGACTGACTTCCAATATCGTCAATTTCCTGTTCGAGAATGCTGACCCTGATTTCGGCGTCAGCCAGTTGTTCCCGCAGAATCCTGTTCTGATCATCGATCGCCAGCACGTTTTCGGCGGTACTCCGGATATTATCGATTTCGGCTTGCATAGCCGTTTTGTCGCGCTCGAGTTCACCAATGCGACGTTCGGCTACCTCATATTCGCCACGAATAGCACCAAGTTGCGACCCCACGGATGCGCCTTCGGAATTCGCTTCCGCGAGCTGCTGCTTTAGCGTTACCAGCTGGTCCCGCGCCCCGGGCTGCGCCATCAGGTATCGGCTAAGCACCCAACCCTCAGTGCCACCGCCTGTCATCACCCGCGAATATCCGCTGGCGGCATCCTCTTCGAGGAATTCAAGTTCGGCGCCGCTGCCAATCATGAGCTGGATGGCGTTACTTGTGCTCGGGCCCGTGCGCAACATAACCTCGAATTGATCGCTCACCCAGACCGAATCGCCGAATGCGCTAAGCGATACAAAGAAAGCCGCGCATAGCACACTGAAACTTCGCAATATTGATCGTTTAGCCATCGCTGATAATCGCCAATTCGTGAAGTTGACAACTATAAGGCAAGGTGAAAGTTCGTGCCATACCAACGCAAAGAAGCGTATTCGCCTGTCGCTGTCAGGCGACAGCCGGATCAATCGGGTAACGGCGCGAGCTTGTCCCGATTCCGCTCCCAGTGACGGCCGTCAAACGGCTTCAAAGTTACCGAACTAACGGTGCCCGGGTCCAGGCAACGGCCGTTGACGCTGATGCCAGCCGGATGTGATCTCGGGATATAGAACGACTTCACACCACAGTGGCTGCAGAAGTAGTGTTGCGCTACGCCCGTATTGAATGCGTAGGTGGTCAATTGATCTTCGCCCTGCAGAATCCGGAAGTCCGATTTCGGCACGATCAAATGCTGGTAGCCCGCCATGTTACAGATACTGCAGTTACATTCATCCAATACCAGATCTGCCGGCGCTTCTACTTCGAAGCGTACCCTCCCGCAATGACAACCGCCTTTATGTATGACCATAACCAGTACTCCTCAAACAAATCCTAGTCTTTGATCCAGGCTGCAATCATATTATTCGCGGGCATCGCATAGAGATTTGCCCGATGCAATCCATTTGCGCTTGCAAAACCGTCCAAGGCTGCCAGATCCCGAATACCCATCGCTGGATTTTGTGATTTCAGATTCGCATCAAAATCCCTGTTGCTGTCGCTCGTGAAACCACCGTTTAAATTGAAAGGACCATAAAGGCAAAACTTGCCACCGTCGACCAAACATTCCCCAACAACCCTGAACATGCTCTCTACTGCCACCATGCTCATTATGTGCGCAGTGTTTGCAGAGAATACGCCGTCGAAGCTGTCGCTGGTCGGCAACGGCTTTTCGACATCCAGTAGCAACGGTGCCCGCACGTTATCGAGCTTGGCGTCTTTGAGCCACGCATTGATGCCATCGTGATTCTTCTCCCGATCACTGGTCTGCCAGGTAAGCCACGGCATCTGGCGCGCGAAAAAAACTGCATGCTGACCGGTACCCGAACCGATTTCAAGAATTTCCTTGCGGTCCTGAAACTCGTCTCTCAGGACTTCGAGAATGGCATTCTTGTTCCGCTCAGTAGCTGGCGCATCGGGCTTCGTCATCAAGGTTCCGGCTGCAGTACGCTTTGATCGAACAGCGATTCCCGGTAGTAAATCAACTCGGCAATCGAGTCACGAATGTCAGCCAGCGCCCGGTGGCCCGATTCCTTGTTGAAACCCTTCGCAAGCTCGGGCGCCCAGCTATTGGCAAGAATCTTCAGTGTGCTGACATCGAGATTCCGGTAATGAAAAAACGCCTCGAGCAAGGGCATTTGCCTGGCAAGAAAGCGCCGGTCCTGGCAGATACTGTTGCCACACATCGGTGATACGCCGGCGTTTATGTGACCTTCGAGAAAATCGATCGTTTGCTTTTCTGCATCCTGCATAGACAGCCTGCTTTCGCGGACTCGCGCAGTCAGTCCGGATTCCCCGTGCTGGCGCGTGTTCCAATCGTCCATTCCGTCCATGATTTCCCTGGGCTGATAAATCACCAGGGCAGGGCCTTCTGCTATTTCATTCAAATGAGCGTCAGTCACGATCGTCGCAATTTCAATGATCTGATCAGTGCTCGTGTTCAGACCGGTCATCTCAAGGTCGATCCAGATCAGGTTGCTGACGGCGCCCCCTGCCGGTGTCATCTCATTTGCAGTCATGCAGTCCCCTATGCCCACTCATTTCCAATTTCAGGTCGCACAGTGTAGCAGCGGCGGAGACGCATGGCCCAAGGGTACCTCTATATACGTTTCGTGCTTAGCGGCATACTGCGCCCATACGCATTGTTTCCAACCAGTATCAATATTCGAATGACATCCGGCGTGACACAGCATGGCCTGATAACAGCGACGTTTAGCCAGCGCATGAGAATGCGCCTGGATGACGGTTCGGAGGTAAGCGGGCGGCTGAAAGGCAAGAAAATCCGACCTGTTTGTGGTGACCGCGTCGAGGTCCGGGCCATCGCGAATGAACCCGAATGGCTGATCACGAACATATTGCCACGCAGAAACGAATTGTCCCGGCTGGACAAACGAGGTCGTATCGAAGTTCTGGTGGCGAATATCGACCTTGTTGCCGTTGTGGCCGCCGATGCACCGGCGGCGGACTGGTTTATTGTCGACCGATATCTTGCAGCGGCGGAGCTTATCAACGTATCCGCACTCGTGGTTTTCAATAAATCTGACCTTGGTGCGGCATCCGAATCATCGGAAACTGCACTCGCCGATTACGCCAGAATCGGCTATGCAACCTTACTGTGCAGCGCCAAAACCGGCGACAACGTGAACGAATTGCAGCGTCATTTCTGCGATCACACTACGATCATCGTTGGCCAGTCAGGTGTTGGAAAATCGAGCCTGATTAATTACCTGATCAAGGACGCGGATCAGCAAACGGCGGAGTTGTCGCAAGCCACCGGCGAGGGCCGGCATACCACGGTCAATTCCATGATGTGGTCGTTGACTGAGGGCGGCGTAGTAATCGATTCACCGGGTGTGCGCGATTATGCGCCGGCGGTCGAATCGCCGGATCTCGTTGCCCGTGGATTTCGGGAAATTGACGAGCACGGTCATGACTGCCGATTTTCGAATTGCCGCCATTTGCGAGAACCGGACTGCGCGGTCAAGTCAGCCGTTGAGAACGGCAAAATCAGCGCGCGTCGATACGAGAGTTACAGGCGTCTTCTGGCCCTGGCGCAAAAACTTGCCGACACCTACAGCTAACTGCTAGCCGGGCGGCCAGCTAAACTGGCGGCCGCCGAGTAGATGCAGGTGGACGTGAAACACGGTCTGGCCTGCTGCCGCGTTACAATTCATGATGACCCGGTAGCCGGGTTCGGAGAAGCCCTCCTGTGCTGCAATCTCCTTTGCTGCGATAAAAAGCTGGCCGATGACTTCGGCATCGGACTCAACAACATCGTTCATCGTTGCAATATGGCGTCGCGGGATGATCAAAATATGTGTCGGTGCCTGGGGATTAAGATCCCGAAACCCTATGACCTGATCCGTCTGATAAATGATATCGGCGTCGATATCGCCTGCCGTTATTTTGCAAAAAAGGCAATCAGGGTTACTCATGGTCGAAGCAATCCGTCCAATTGAAATGGTCAATCCACAACACGCCTTCCAAAGAACGCGTGTGACAAAGTACCGCTGTCTACATATTCCAGCTCGCCGCCCAGCGGCACGCCGTAGGCGATGCGACTCGCCTGTACCTTATGCGTGCCCGCCAGGTCGGCAAGATAGTGTGCCGTCGCGTCACCCTCGACTGTCGGGTTAGTCGCGATGATAAGTTCCTTGACCGTGCCCGCGGCCAGCCGTTCTTCAAGTGCGTCCATGCCCAGTTCACCCGGGCCAATGCCATCCAGCGGTGACAAGTGCCCCATCAGAACGAAATATTGCCCGCGATAACCGGTCGCGTCTTCCACCGCCATGACGTCAGCCGGCGACTCAACCGCACACAGCTGCCCCTCGTCACGGCCCGATGCCGAGCAAATGTTGCATAGCTCATGTTCGGTAAACATGCGGCAGCGTTTGCAATGGCCAATTTCGGCAACTGCTTCGGCCAATGCCTGCGAAAGCTGCGACGCGCCATCCCGATTGCGCTCCAGCAAATGAAAGGCAATCCGCTGCGCAGATTTTCTGCCGACTCCAGGCATGCAACTCAAGGTGTCGATGAGACGGATCAGTAATGGAGAGTAAGACATGGGTTGCCGGCAACCAAACTAAAACGGTAGTTTCATTCCGGGTGGCAAACTCAAGCCCGCCGTCATGCCGGAAAACTTTTCCTGAATCGTTTTCTCGACCCGGCGAACTGCGTCGTTGAACGCCGCAATGATCAGGTCCTCCAGCATGTCCTTGTCATCGCCAACCAGAGTATCGTCGATATCCAGGCTCTTCAGTTCGTGCTTGCAGGTCATGGTAATCCGTACCATACCGGCACCAGATTCACCGGTCACGGTCAGATTGGCCATTTCCTCCTGGGCTTTCTGCATATCGGCCTGCATTTGCTGGGCCTGTTTCATTAGCTGGCCGATGCCACCTTTCATCGACTACTCCTGGTTCGCTGACGGTTGATTGAGGATGGGTTCAATGGAATCCCGATTGAGTTCGGCGCCGAACATATCCTGCAACGCTTTTACATTGGGGTCTGCTTCAATGGATGCACGTGCCGCCTCGTATTTTGCATCGGCCCGATGAGCTTCCTTCTGAATCGGCGTTGCGGATCCGGTCTCGCCGATCGAGATATCGAGGCGCAATGACTCGCCATAGTGTTTACAAAGGGCCTTGATCAACGACGCTTCAGTCGATTTGGTACGCAAGGTCTCTGACTTTTCATCCAGGCAGAGATGCAGCACATTGTCCTGGCGCCGGACAAAGACGCAATTACTCGCCAGCATCTTCCCTGCCCCGCTGATCTCCATTTGATTGATCAGTTCCGACCAATCGGGATCCTGCCAGGTTGCCGTCTCGACGACCTGGGCCGGCGTTGTGGCCTTACTCGAATTTTTCTCCGATTGCTGCGGCCTGGCAGCGACATTTCGGGTCTTTTCTCCGCTCACCGACGGACGGACGTCGCCGCCGGGCCGAAATGCGAGCATACGCAACAAAGTCATTTCGACGCCACTTTTCGGATCAGGCGCGAGGTGCAAATCACGGCGGCCGATTAGCGCAATCTGGTAGAAAAGTTGCACGTCCTCGGCAGATATTTCGCCGGCAAATGCCGCGAGTTCGACCTCATCGTCCTCATCGTCAACATCGGCCGCACCGACGACCTGGTAAACCGCAATTCGTTGCAGCATCCTCGCCAGGTCATCCAGAAGTCTCGCGTAATCGGGAAATTGCTCGTCAATCTCCCGTATCGCCGCCAGGACTCCGGGCGCATCTCCCGCTGCAAGCAACCTGAGAAGGCGGGATACATGCTGGCGATCGATCGTGCCCAACATTTCGGCGACAGAATCACTGCTGATATCGCCGCCGCAGTAGGCGATCGCCTGGTCGAGCAGGCTCAGCGCGTCGCGCAGGCTACCATCTGCCGCCCGCGCAATCATTGCAAGCGAGGAGGCGTCCGCTTTTACTTTTTCCTCATTGCATATGAGTTCGAGGCGTTCCCTGATGAGCGTTGGCGTGAGCCGCTTCAGATTGAATTGCAGGCACCGTGACAAGACGGTTACCGGAAGTTTCTGTGGGTCCGTGGTCGCGAGCAGAAACTTGACGTGAGGCGGAGGTTCTTCAAGCGTTTTCAGGAGCGCATTGAACGAATGTTTCGATAACATGTGGACTTCGTCGATCAGGTAAACCTTGAAGCGGCCCCGGGCCGGCGCATACTGGACGTTGTCAAGCAACTCCCGGGTATCGTCGATCTTGGTTTTGGACGCCGCGTCGACTTCGATGAGATCGACGAACCGGCCTTCATCGATTTCGAGGCACGCAGAACATTTTCCACATGGCTGCGACGTCAACCCGGTTTCGCAATTCAGCGCCTTCGCGAAAATCCGTGCAATAGTTGTCTTGCCGACGCCGCGCGTGCCGGCAAACAGGTAAGCATGATGCAAACGCTCGCTGTCCAGCGCATTGGTCAGCGCCCTGAGGACATGCTCCTGCCCTACCGTGTCAGCAAAATTTTTCGGTCGCCATTTTCTTGCGAGTACGAGATAGCTCATAAATTGACCAGTGAATCACCTGTGCAAGCGATCGCGATCATCATCGCCACCGGGATCGGACAGTGTAACCAAAGAGGCACCCTGCGGTCGATGCGGAACAGGAGGCCCGCGCCAGCCATTTCCCGGCACCCGGCGTCGCCGCTGCCGCTGCTCCCTTCCGGGCCTGACGGGGTTTACGGGTGGCCGTCGCGGGGTGACCGACGCGGACCGGCGGCGATTATCGCCCCACAAGGTAGCCGACACAATATGCTGGCCCGGTCAGGTAAAATTTGATGTGGGTTAGGCGGCCAGAGATTGCTATTCTCTCGGTCTGCCCGCGCGACCTTCCCCGGCCGGCAGCAGGTCAACAATAATCGAGGAGAATATGATGTCCCGAGTGCCCGCCTTCGCGAC
>Ga0114948_10000133_pt1 | contig 24070 bp, 21 predicted proteins | sample CR04metaG_FD_83877 | JGI IMG/M metagenome (GOLD analysis project Ga0114948, IMG submission 83877) | Deep subsurface microbial communities from Mariana Trench to uncover new lineages of life (NeLLi) - CR04 metaG | ecosystem: Environmental > Aquatic > Marine > Ocean trench > Sediment | place...
CATTGCGGCTATCGAAACCGTGGTTACACACGAGGGCACTTGCCTGATTGCCTTCCATCAGGACGCTCGTCCAGAGGTTCTGCACCACACGCTGGAACCGGCCGGGCAAAAACACTATCTTGAGCGTTATCTTGCGGGCCCCTATCTTCTCGACCCTCTGTACAAACTCGCGCTACGGCCGAGCAAACCGGGCCTGGTCCGTTTTCGCGAGGAGAGGCCGGATCGCTTTCGTGCCAGCGAATACTACCGGCAGTATTGTGAGCGCACTCATTTACTCGATGAAATGGATTACCTCACGCCGATTTCCACGAAAACGACCGTCGTCCTGGTGGTGGGCCGTCGCAGTCGGATGTTCAGTAAAGCGGAACTGAGTCGCCTGGAGCTGATGGCGCCAATCGTGCAGGCCAGCATCCGCAGGATCTGGGACGCGTGGATATCCAAAAAGCACAGTTCTGCAGGTAATGATGAGGTCCACAAACGGCTTGGCGAATGCCTGGAAAAGTTTGGCGAGGCAGTACTAACCGTGCGCGAGAGACAGATAAGCCAGTTGCTGTTGCGCGGACACTCGTCGAAGTCCATTGCGCGTGAACTGAAAATTGCACCTGGCACGGTAATGGTTCACAAGCGCAACATGTTCAGCAAGCTAGGCATCAGCTCACAATATGAGCTTTTCGCGATGCTCATCGACGATTTGGGCCGACTCTAGTAGTATCCGTAAAAGTAGAATAAAAACAATCGATTAAGTTAAAACTACCGCTCTGATGGTATTCCTAGCTGCAGTACTCTCAGGGACAATCTCGTTCAATTTCTGATTTAGTGCTGCAGGATACTCTTCATGTTTGATTTCGATTTTGGCTTGGGGGAAGACATCGACATGTTGCGCGAGTCCGTCAGGGGCTTCGCGAACGATCGTATTGCACCGCGCGCAGCGGACATCGATGCATCCAATAAATTTCCACGTGAATTGTGGCCGGAACTGGGCGACCTCGGTTTGCTCGGTATAACAGTCGAGGAAGAATTCGGCGGCTCAGGACTAGGCTACCTCGCTCATGTTGTGGCGATGGAAGAAATCAGCCGGGCCTCCGCATCGATCGGCCTTTCCTATGGTGCGCACTCGAACTTGTGCGTGAACCAGTTGCGTCGCTGGGGTACGCAGGAGCAAAAAGAAAAGTATTTGCCTAAATTGATATCGGGCGAACATGTTGGCGCACTGGCGATGAGCGAGTCTGGTGCAGGCTCCGATGTGATGGCGATGGCATCACGAGCAGAACTTGATGGCGACTTCTACATTCTCAATGGCAACAAGATGTGGATAACGAATGCGCCGGAGGCAGATGTATCCATTATTTATGTGGGCACGAGTTCCAAAGATGACGCACGCAAGAAGCTGAGTGCGTTTATTGTCGAATGTGACCGGCCGGGAATCAGTACCGCACAAAAACTCGACAAGCTCGGCATGCGTGGTTCCGATACCAGCGAAATCGTGCTCGACAATTGCAAGGTACCGATCGAAAATCTTCTCGGCGCGGAAGGGAAGGGTGCTGCAATTTTGATGAGTGGCCTGGACTACGAACGCGTGGTGCTGGCGGCTGGTCCACTGGGCATCATGCAGGCATGTTTCGATCTGGTCATGCCCTATGTGCATGATCGCAAACAGTTCGGCCAGCCGATCGGTACATTTCAGTTAATGCAGGGCAAAATCGCGGATATGTATACCACGATGAATTCCTGTCGGGCCTATGTATACGCAGCGGCGAAGGCCTGCGACCGTGGGCAAACCACGCGCTTTGATGCTGCTGGTTGTATATTGCTCGCAGCAGAAAAGGCGACCTGGATGGCTGGCGAAACGATTCAGGCGCTCGGTGGCAATGGTTATATCAATGATTATGCAGCCGGACGATTGTGGCGTGATGCCAAGCTGTATGAAATCGGTGCCGGCACCAGCGAAATACGGCGTATGCTGATTGGCAGAGAATTGTTTAACGCAACGGGTTGATTCCAGAACGGTCATGCCGACAATAAAAAGCAAAATCAAAGCCGATTCGCCGGAATTCAGCAAGAACGATGCCGCAAATCGCAAGTTGGCCAGTGAGCTTCACAAGGTGCATGAGACGATTGCGCAAGGTGGCAGTGAGCGCGCCCGGAAAAAGCATCTCGCGCGTGGAAAATTATTGCCGCGTGATCGCATTCGTTCAGTCGTAGATCGAGGTGCGCCATTCCTTGAGATCTGCCAGCTCGCAGCCTATGGCATGTATGACGATGAGGTCCCTTCCGCAGGGGTCATCGCCGGTATTGGTCAGATCAACGACATCGACTGCATGATCATCGCGAATGATGCGACGGTGAAAGGTGGCACTTACTATCCACTCACCGTAAAGAAACATTTGCGCGCTCAGGAAATTGCCGAGCAAAATCGATTGCCCTGTATCTACCTGGTCGATTCCGGAGGCGCATTTTTGCCGTTGCAGGATGAAGTATTTCCGGATCGCGATCATTTCGGCCGGATTTTCTACAATCAGGCCAGGCTGTCCGCCAAAGGAATTCCACAAATAGCGGCGGTACTGGGGTCATGTACAGCGGGTGGCGCCTACGTTCCGGCAATGTGTGATGAGGCGATTATCGTTCGCAACCAGGGCACGATTTTTCTGGGTGGCCCGCCGCTGGTCAAAGCGGCGATAGGCGAGATTGTCGATGCGGAGACGCTCGGTGGCGGTGATGTGCATTCGCGAATTTCCGGCGTGACGGATTACCTGGCGGACAATGACAGCGATGCGCTCGCGATTGTCCGTGAACTGGTTTCAAATCTTAACTGGCGCAAAGAAATCAAACTAAAAATGCGCGAGCCCAGCGAGCCTGTATATCCTGCTGATGAACTCTACGGAGTTGTTTCAAGGGAATTTCGCTATCCATATGACGTGCGTGAGGTTATCGCGCGGCTGGTCGATGCGTCTGAATTTCAGGAATTCAAAGCGCTGTACGGTCCGACGCTGGTGTGCGGGTTTGCGCATTTGTACGGATATCCCGTGGGCATCGTGGCCAACAACGGCATCCTGTTTTCGGAGTCGGCGCAGAAGGGCGCGCATTTCATTCAGCTGTGCAATCGTCGCGGCATACCGATCGTGTTTCTGCAAAACATTACCGGCTTTATGGTTGGTAAGAAATATGAGCATGGCGGTATTGCGAAAGACGGCGCGAAAATGGTGAATGCCGTTGCGACTGCCTCTGTGCCAAAGTTTACTGTGATCATCGGTGGTTCATTTGGGGCCGGAAATTACGCCATGTGTGGCCGCGCGTACGGCCCGAGAATGATGTGGATGTGGCCGAACGCACGTATTTCCGTCATGGGTGGCGAACAGGCGGCGCTTGTTTTATCGACAGTGAAGCGCGATGGAATGGAGGCGCGCGGTGAGTCCTGGTCGAAGAAAGAACAAACCAATTTCGAAAGGCGAATCAGCAGACAGTATGAAAAACAGGGTAGCCCATACTATGCCAGCGCTCGATTGTGGGACGATGGTGTTATAGACCCGATTGATACGCGCGGCGTGCTGGGTCAGGCAATATCTGCGTCCATGAACAACCCCCGCGATGCTGAGGAACCGCACGGTATATTTCGGATGTAGCCGGGGTGAGGTGCGCACCTGTAGAGCCCGCCGTACGCTAGATACGCATCCTCAATTTCGGAGATGCACGTTATTTCGGCACGGGCGATCAAGCTGAATTTTTATGATTTGCTGTAATTTGGCAGGCACTTCGTTCTTGCGGGTGCAGTTGGTTGAGTTTTGCAAACATTTGGGGCATGTCTTCAACATGCCCCCAAATGTTTGTCGCCCGCTGCGGCGGGCTCCTACGACAGTTCGCTACGGTCGATTATCAATGGGGCTCGCTAGGGAAGCGGGTATGATGCGTGTGAATCAATGCAAACAGGACGTGAAATGGCAGACCTCAAAGATAAGACAATGTTCGTCAGTGGTGGCAGCCGCGGCATCGGTCTGGCGATCGCTTTGCGAGCAGCAAAGGATGGCGCCAACGTAATTATTGCAGCGAAGACTGCGGAGCCGCACGCAAAACTGCCCGGTACGATTTATACGGCAGCGCAGGAAATCGAAGACGCCGGTGGTCGGGCGCTGCCAGTAGTGTGCGATATTCGCGATGACAACGCAGTAAAAGCGGCGGTCGAGGCGGGTGTTGATAAATTCGGTGGCATCGACATCTGTATTAATAATGCCAGCGCAATTTCGTTAACGTCGACCCTGCAAACGCCCATGCATCGTTTCGACCTGATGCATCAAATCAATACCCGCGGAACGTTTCTCGTATCGCAGACTTGCTTGCCGCACCTGCTGGAGTCTGCGAATCCGCATATTCTGAATCTGTCAGCTCCACTCAATATGGAAGAGAAATGGTTCAAGGACCACGTCGCCTATACGATGGCAAAATTTGGTATGAGCATGTGCGTACTGGGAATGGCAGCAGAATTTCGTGATCAGGGAGTTGCCGTCAACGCGCTGTGGCCGCGGTCCACGATAGCCACGGCAGCAGTGCAAAACTTGCTCGGTGGCGACGAGCTGACGAAGAGATCGCGCAAACCGGAAATCATGGCGGATGCCGCGCACATCATTCTGACCAAACCGAGCCGGGAATTCAGTGGCAACTTTTGTATTGATGATGAAGTGCTCGAGAGCGCCGGCATTACAGATTTAACAGCATATGCAATCGACCCGTCGATGCCGCTGGCTCCTGACTTTTTTGTTGATCCACGATGAGTGAAAGGCAGGAACAGTTTTCCGGTACACGGGATGTTCTGGAGGCACATCAATTCGATCTGCAGCGGCTGCAGGACTACATGCTGTCGCACGTCGAGGGATTTCAGGGCCCATTGACTGCCAGCCAGTTTAAAGGTGGGCAATCCAATCCAACATACCTCCTGGAAGCGCCGTCCGGGAAGTACGTGATGCGCCGCAAGCCACCTGGCAAGCTACTTAAATCTGCGCATGCCGTTGATCGTGAGTTCAAGGTTATAAGCGCGTTGTACGGCGCGGATTTTCCGGTACCAAGACCGTACGTGCTTTGCGAGGATGAGGCCATTGTTGGCACGATGTTCTTCATCATGGAATATGTCGATGGGCGCATTTTTTGGGAGCTCGATCTGCCGGGCATGGATCGGGACGAAAGAGCGGCGATATACGATCACACAAACCAGACGCTCGCACAGTTGCATAATTATGATGTGAAAAAAATTGGCCTGGAGGATTACGGCAGGCCGGGAAATTATTTCGCGCGCCAGATTTCCCGCTGGTCGAAACAATACAGCGCTTCGCAGACCGCGAAGCTGGCGTCCATGGATAACCTGATGAAATGGCTGCCCGAGCACGTTCCGCCGGACGAATCGACAGCCGTAGTGCATGGCGACTATCGCCTGGATAACATGATCATCCACCCTACCGAACCACGGGTTATTGCAGTCCTGGACTGGGAGTTGTCAACGATTGGTCATCCGTTGGGCGATTTCACTTATCACCTGATGGCCTGGCATATGCCTGAGGTAGGCATCGGCAGCACCGGCCTTTTGGGCAAAGATCTTGATGCGCTGGGTATTCCAACTGAGAAAGATTACGTTGCGACATATTGCGAGCGCACTGGCCGGGAAAACGGCATTGCCAATCGGGATTTCTACTCTGCCTATAATTTCTTCCGTATCGCCGCCATTCTGCAGGGCATTGCCGGGCGGGTAAGAGATGGCACCGCCGCCAGTGTGCATGCAGAGCGTGCTGCGAATGCAGTCGGACCGCTGGCGGATATGGGTTGGGAGTATGCGCAGAAGACAGAGTAATTGCGGCAGTTTCAACCATTGTGCCGGATTGCAGAATTGGGAGATACGCAATAGCGCAGACGCTGCGATTGCCCGAAACCAATCCTGGTATTAATTTTCCCTGGAAATTGCCGGGGAGGCAGCCGCAGTTTGCCAATTGCGGAAATCGCAAAGTAAGTTCAAAGCGTAGCCGCGAAATTTTGTACCAGGGAGAAATTATGAGACGACCAGGGTGTTTGGAGGGCAAGCGTATGGAGCGAATGTGAATCGCCCGCTGGGCGGGCTCCTACAGGTGCTAATAAGAATTGTAGGAGCCCGCCCAGCGGTCCCGTTAAGCCGCTATGAGCGGCTCACAAACTAAAGCCCCAGGCAAAGCCTGGGGATACTTACTTCGAAACCGCCTCATCAAGCGCCCGACCCATGACAACCGCAGTTTCGCGCCGGTCGTAATAAGCCGCCAGTTGTCCAACGAGCCTGTAGCCGAGACTCTCATAAAATTTCTTTGCGGATTGATTGGAGGCGCGGACTTCCAGTCGCACCTGCTGTATACCTGCGGTTCGGGCTGACTTCTCCAGCCATTGATGCAGTGCTGTGCCGACTCCGATGCGCCGTACTTTCGGTTGCACGGCGAGCAATAACAGGTGTGCTGTGTCATCACCAAATTTCATGATCGCGAAACCGTGCAGGACCCCGCACATGCTGGCTACCAGCACGATCGTGTCCTTGTCTTTTATGTGCCGCTTTACACGGGCCGGCGTCCAGCGCCAGTTCAGGCCATACTCGACATGCAGCCTCGATATCGACGCGATTTCAGAGGCCTCAGACGCATGCGCTTTTCGTAATACCAGTGATTCAATTTTATTCATGGTGACTCAGCCAGCCGCAGGCCCATGGTACGTCACCTTGCCGCCGGACTGCCACCACTCCAGCCCGGACACTTCATGAATCGCCGCGATGATTGGGCAGAGATTTATTCCCATACGGGTTTTTCCGACCGAGCGGAATACCAGTGTGTATTCCCAAGAGAGGAAAATCCCGTATGGGAACAAAGATCAAGCAAGGGCGCGAGTGCATTCATGAAGTGTCCGGGCTAGTATGTAAGTTCTTGAATACAGTGCCTGCGCAATACCTAATCAACGGATTCTTCACACCAAACTATGCCGATAAACTACGAAGCTTTGTTGGCGACCACGGTGTCGGATGAACCCTGCCAGTACACGGAAAAGGATTCAATGCTGTATGCGCTCGGTATTGGCTTCGGCAGCGATCCGCTGAACCGCCGCGAGTTGCCATTTGTCTATGAGCAACCGGAGCTGCATACAGTGCCGACGATGGCCAGTATGCTGCTCGGCAACGATTTTTTCGACGCAAGTGGCTGGGACTACAATCGCGTCCTGCATGGCGGCCAACAGCTGGAGTTATATCGACCGCTGCCACCGGCCGGCGATTTGCTGGTCAACAGGCGCGTCGCAAGCATTATCGATCGAGGTTCAAGAAAGGGTGCCCGAATTGAACTTGAGTCGGAAGTTCGCCTCGCCAAAGATGACACCGTCATTTTCAACTTGCGCAGCATTTTGCTCGCCAGAGGAGATGGCGGTATTGGCGGTCCGTCGGGACCGATTCCGCTGCCGCACAAGCTGCCAAAACGAGAGCCGGATCTGAGCTGCGACCTGCCAACCCGGCCAGATCAGGCATTACTTTTTCGCTTGTCGGGTGATCACAATCCCTTGCATGCAGATCCGGATACCGCAAGAGCTGCGGGCTTCGATGCGCCAATCATGCACGGCCGATGCACCTCCGGCGTCGCCTGCCACGCAATCCTGAAGACAATATGTGATTACGATTTTACGCTGATCACCGGATTTGACGTTCGTTACTCGGCACCGGTTTATCCCGGCGACATAATCACGACTGACATGTGGCAGGACCGCAATGTAGTGTCTTTCCGTTGCCGGGTAAAAGCGCGCGATGTTGTCGTCATTAATAACGGAAAATGCACACTGGCAGGCTGGTAAAAACGGGAGACCCCCCCGGCTCTGCGGGGGAGGCAGGCCAGGTTTGACCATTGCGGAAATCGCCAAGCAAGTTCAAGGATAGAATGTCAATCGCCCGCTGGGCAGGCTCCTACAGGTGCTAATAGGAATTTTAGGAGCCCGCCCAGCGGGCGATGAAGATCAATGAGTCGATCGGCTGAATCTAAAGACCATCTGGTCGCCCTCAGGGGGGGCGCAAGGTACGCGCGACTGGTAGAATTTGCGCGAATTTTTCGTACGGAGCATACAGTGGATAAACGAGTGCTGGTTGAAATTTCCGGGCATATTGCCATGGTCAAACTCAATCGCCCCGACAAGCGAAATGCCATCGATTTGGAGATGTTTCGCGAATTGATAGAAGCAGCGGAGCAACTGAATTCAAACCGCGCGGTGCGAGCCGTTGTTTTGTGTGGCGAAGGCGCAGGTTTTTGCGCGGGAATCGACGTTTCGGTGTTTCAGGGCGGTGGCATAGGTGCCGTCGCTGGCGATCTGATGCAAGCAAGAGAAAAATCTCCGGCAAATTTCTTTCAAAGCGCTGCCTACGCCTGGCATGAACTCGCTGTGCCGGTCGTGGCAGCACTGCATGGCACGGTTTTCGGCGCAGGATTGCAAATAGCGATGGGCGCAGACGTGCGTTTCGCGGCGCCCGATGTATCAATGTCGATCATGGAAATCAAGTGGGGAATTATCCCGGATATGGGATTGTCGACTCTTTTGCGCGGCATGGTCCCGACGGACAAAATCAGGGAGCTTGCCTACACAGGCCGCATAGTCAACGCTGAGGAGGCGTTCGAGATAGGGTTGGTTACTGGCATCTGCGATGATCCGCTTGCCAGGGCGCATTCGCTCGCCGAAGAGATCGCTGCAAAATCGCCAGAAGCCATTCGGGCGATCAAGAAACTGATCAATGAGTCATGGCAGAAAGAGCATGCGGGGGCGCTACGCCAGGAGGCAGTCTTGCAGGGGCAGCTCATGGGTAGTGCGAACCAGGTGGAAGCCGTCCGGGCCAAACTGCAGAACCGGCCGCCGGTTTTCGCCGATCCGGAATCCTGATTCGGTCCATATTGTAAGCAAAATAAGCCCATTGTTAGCGGAACTTGCTTGGTCAAAGTACACTCTTAATGTGTATACGAGGGCGTATTGCCGTCACGGAATTGAAGTAAATTGAAAATAAGGTTGGCATTTTTCGTGGGCTTGATCGCAAGCTTGTGGTGCGTGGTCGTGTACGCGCAGACCTATAAGCCTTTTCCGGGTATTACGTCTGATTCGCGCACGATCAGGTTGCAGGAAAGCGTCGACGAGTTGTATGCGGCCGGAAATTTCGAGCGCGCGTTTTTCATATACGAAAACGATCTGGCGCCACAGGGTGATAAATACGCCCAATACATGGTTGGCTACATGTATCTGCACGCGCAAGGCGTGGAGCAGGACAAAACCAGGGCGTTCGCCTGGTATCGACTGGCGGCAGAACGTGGTGAATCTGTTCTGCAACGACCACAGCGCAAACTGATCGAGAGCATGTCAGCGGCAGAAATTGCGCGGTCCAATAGGTATTTGGCCGATCTGCGGGATTCGATTGGCGACATGAGACTCGTCACAAAACTGATCGAACAGGATTTAAAAATCCTGAAAGAACGTACTGGTTCGAGGGTAGCGAGCGCGGAGTACAGCGGGCCACTCATTATAATCAAGCCTCATGGCGGCACTGTGGGCCCTAATTATTATCATGATGTTCGGGTGCGGCTTGAAGTACGACTCAACTACCTGGGAACCAGGGTCGAAATCAGCGACAACGCATTGCAGATTGACGACGAAAAATTGAGAATACTGCAAGAGCAGGCTAAGTCAGAGCTGGCGGCACTCGATCAGGAATAAGTCTGAGCCCAGGCGGCTGGCGCTACTCTTCTCCTGCCATTATCGGTCGCAAACCACGCATCAGGATTTGCGGAAACTCATCGCTTATTTGCTGTGCAGCGCCGGCTTTGCCGTGAAACCATTTCGGTATCCAGTTGATTGAGCCCATGATTGCGTTACCAGTCATGCGTACGTCGCATGGCGTAATGCTGCCGTCACCGATCCCGCAAGCCAGTAATTGCTCGAAACCGGTGCTGTGCTGGCGGGATACCTGCAAAATTTCATTGCGGTGCGAGCGCCTGAGTGAGGGAATCTCACTCATGATCGCTACCGGTCCCTGGTCGCCGACCATAATTTCAATGTGGTAGCGAATGTACAGAAACGCCTGCTCAAAACCGGTTGCGCCATCCTTGCGACCCTGATCCATAGCATCCCGTCCGAGTGCGGCAGCGTGCAGATAACACTGATAAACAAGTTCTTCTTTATTCTTCACGTAATAGTAAAGTGCGGCGTCAGTCAGCCCCAGGTGGCGGGATACATCTTTTAGCGATGTGCCACTAAATCCTTTTTCATTGAAACAGGTCGCCGCGGCCTTGAGGATGCGGTGGCGTTGAATTTCAAACCGGGTTTCTGTCGCTATTGCAGCCATAGCTCCAATGTCTTCACGTAAAATCGGCAAATTGCCCTTGTGTTATAAGCTTGCGTGCATTATTTTAATCTAGATTAAAATTTTTGCAATGCCAGAAAGCATTGATTTTAAAAAGAATTAGCCGCCTTGAAGCGGGCTTTTCGAGCGCAAACTGATCGGAGGATCACAGTCGATGAGTACTGCTGCCAGCAACTTGCCGGAACTGACCGGGAAAACCGGTAAATCCAACCAGCCACCGTTGCGTTTCGTTACCGCAGCATCCCTGTTTGACGGCCACGATGCGGCCATCAATATCATGCGCCGGCTGATCCAGGCCCAGGGTGCCGAAGTCATTCACCTGGGACACAATCGCAGTGTCGATGACATCGTGCGTGCGGCGATCCAGGAAGACGCCGACGCCATCGCGATCAGTTCCTACCAGGGTGGTCACAATGAATTTTTCAGTTACATGGTGGACAGGTTGCGCGAACTCGGTGCGCCACACATCAAAGTGTTTGGCGGTGGTGGTGGGACGATAACACCGGAAGAAATCAAGGCGCTGATGGAGTATGGCGTGGAGCGCATCTATCATCCGCATGACGGCATGGAGATGGGCCTTGAGGATATGATCCGCGACCTCATCGACCGCACTGCTGAGGCCCGCAAAGAAACCATACCGCCAGCCGACTTGTCTTCAGACAGGGTTATCGATATCGCCGCAACCGTGTCAGCTATTGAAGAGGGACTGTACGGCGAGACAAAAATTGCCGCTATGCGCAAGGAATGGCTGGTCAAGGCGGGCAAGGTACCGGTTATCGGCGTAACCGGTACCGGCGGCGCCGGCAAGAGCAGCGTTACGGATGAAATTCTGAATCGTTTCTTGAGTTGTTATCCGCAAATACGCATCGCGGTACTGGCGGTCGATCCAACTCGCAGACGAACGGGTGGCGCATTGCTTGGTGACCGGATTCGCATGAATTCGCTACGCTCGGAACGTGTTTATATGCGGTCGATCGCAACCCGGCGTCAGCACCTTGCAACCAGCGAAATGCTCGCGGACCAGGTGTTGTTTTTGAAATCAATGGACTTCGATCTGGTGATCGTCGAGACCGCGGGCATCGGCCAGAGTGACAGTGAAATCGTCGACATGGTGGATTTCTCGGTCTACGTCATGACCAGCGATTATGGTGCCGCCAGCCAGCTGGAAAAAATCGACATGATCGATTTCGCTGACCTCATTGTGCTGAATAAGTATGACAAGCGTGGCGCCGAAGATGCGCTACGCGATATTCGCAAACAATGGAAACGCAATCATGTGCAGTTCCAGATTGCCGATGAGGACGTGCCTGTTTATCCGACAATTGCCAGTCAGTTCAATGACCCCGGCATTACCTGGATGTTTTCCGAGCTGTGCCGGCGCTTGGCCGACAAGCTTGATCTGGATGCATCGCACTGGACCGCAGACGTTGATGTATCGCAAAAAGAACCGCGAGCCATGGCAGTGATCCCAGGCAGCCGCATTCGATATCTTGCGGAAATCAGCGAGCAGGGTCGAGGCATTCAGCAGTCCATAGATCAGCAGGCAGAATCAGCAAGCCAGTTGCAACATCTTTATGAGGCGCTGAGGGCACTCGAAGATCCTGACCTGCCGGATGTTTTCAATCCCTATTTCGCCAACGCCCTGGCGGACAACAAGGACCGATCCATCCTCGTATTGCGCCAGCGTTATCAGGAGGCGTTGCAGGAACTGAGCGCTGAGGCGCTAGGCCTGCTGCGCGACTGGCCGGCGCGGCGCGATTCGGTACGCACGGAACGCTACAGCTACAAGGTGCGTGGCAAGGAAGTCACTGGCGCCAATTACCTTGAGTCTCTGAGTCATCAGCAGATTCCCAAAATAGCGGCGCCGAATTTTCGCGATTGGGGAGAGTTGCTCAGGTTCCTGATGAAAGAGAACCTTCCGGGTGCTTACCCGTATACCGGCGGCGTCTATCCGTACCGCCGACTTGGTGAGGATCCGACACGTATGTTTGCCGGTGAGGGTACGCCGGAAAAAACCAATCGCCGTTTCCATTACCTGTCGCTTGACCAGGACACGGCGCGATTGTCCACAGCATTCGATTCCGTGACTCTGTATGGCGAAGACCCGCACGAGCGGCCGGATATATATGGCAAGGTTGGTAATTCCGGTGTCTCGATCGCATCCGTTGATGACATGAAGAAACTCTACTCCGGATTCGACTTGTGTGCTCCGACGACCTCGGTGTCGATGACCATCAATGGTCCGGCGCCGATGATTCTGGCGTTTTTCATGAACACTGCGATTGATCAACAAGTAGAGAAACACTTGAAAGAAAGCGGTGAATGGGAAGCAGCGCAGAAAAAAATAGAGAATTACTTCGCAGGTAAAAGCCGACCCGGATATGTTGGCGAATTGCCGCCCGGAAATGACGGACTCGGACTGGCGTTGCTGGGTATCTCGGGTGACAAACTGGTGTCTCCCGAGCGGTACGAAGAAATCCGGCAACGCACACTGGCCGCAACCCGCGGCACGGTTCAGGCGGATATCCTGAAAGAGGACCAGGCGCAGAACACCTGCATATTCTCCACCGAATTTGCCCTGAAGATGATGGGTGACGTACAGCAGTATTTCATTGACAACAAAGTGCGCAATTATTACAGCGTATCGATCAGTGGATATCATATTGCCGAAGCTGGTGCGAATCCGATCAGCCAGCTGGCGTTTACGCTGTCGAACGGCTTCACGATTGTCGAGTATTATCTTGCGCGCGGTATGAACATCGATGATTTTGCGCCGAGCTTAAGTTTCTTTTTCTCCAATGGTATGGATCCGGAATATACGGTGATCGGCAGAGTCGCACGACGTATCTGGGCGCGAGCAATGCGCGAGCGCTACGGTGCGAGTGCCCGCAGCCAGATGCTCAAGTATCACATTCAAACGTCCGGACGCAGCCTGCACGCGCAGGAAATCAGCTTTAACGATATTCGAACGACGCTGCAGGCACTCTATGCAATGTTCGATAATTGTAACAGCCTGCACACCAACGCTTTTGACGAAGCAATTACCACACCAACTGAGCAGTCAGTGCGGCGTGCCGTTGCAATTCAGCTGATTATCTCGAGAGAGCTCGGCCTGTATTACTGCGAAAATCCCTGGCAAGGCTCTTTCGTGGTCGAAGAGCTAACCGACCTGGTCGAAGAAGCAGTATTCAAGGAGTTCGATAGAATTTCCGAGCGTGGCGGTGTACTCGGCGCAATGGACACCATGTATCAACGTGGCAAAATCCAGGACGAAAGCCTGTATTACGAAAGCAAAAAGCACGACGGCTCCTTTCCCCTGGTGGGTGTGAATACCTTCCTGCCGAAGAAGGGACAGGAGGACGAAGTACATAAACTTGAACTAATCCGTTCGAGTGAGTCCGAAAAACAGGACCAGATCAGTCACGTAACGGCATTCCAGAAAACCCACGGCAACGAAAGCGCCAATGCGATACTGAAACTACAGGAAGTTGCCAGAGCCCGGGGCAACGTATTCGCGGAACTAATGAATACGGTCAAGTCCAACTCCCTGGGACAGATTTCTGCAGCGTTATATGAAGTTGGTGGTGAATATCGTCGCAATATGTAGCGTGAGTGGAAACTGCGGTAAACTTGATTAGCAAGGGGTCGGAGTCACCAGTGTCCCATAAGGCCCGGTTTCCAAGTGGTGGAATGAAACATTGGTGCAATGATTCGGCGCTCTTTGCAGGTTTGAGACATCGCCCGCTGGGCGGGCTCCTGCATTGCTAATTTGAATGGTAGGAGCCCGCCGTACGATAGATACACGTTCTGGATCCTCGTGATTATCTGTCTGTCGGCACGGGCGATTGCCGACATCAGGCGTTTCACTCTGACTCTGAATTTATGGTTATGGAACAGCAGTGGGTCAGAGACATTTTTTTAACCTGATAAAAACCAGTAATCGCAGGATCAGACGTGATAATTAACGCCAGACTCAAATCATATTTTGTATTTCCCGCGGTCACACTATGCATGACATTGCTGGGCGTCTCGTTATGGCAGGCGTTCCTTGGCGGGCATGAACGGACTGCGTGGCTCGGCGCCGCCATCGCAGCATCGCCATTGCCACTGCTGATGATGCGCCTGATGCTAACGCGGGTCGAGCGTACCAGCGATAACCTGCCATTTCTCGTGATGCTTTCCGCCGCCGGCGTCCTGATGGCAGTTTGGGAGCAGTTTCTGGAAGGAACGACCGGTTGGGCGCCGCTTTTGGTGGCCCTGGTCAGCCTGATCATATTGTTAGTCTATATTTTTTGGTATTCAAGGTTTGGCCGGCTGGAAAGCGCACAACTTTCTGTGGGCAGAAAACTGCCGCATTTCGAGCTGTTGGACTCGGACGGCGAGCCGTTTGATTCAGGGTCATTGTCGGGATCACCGGCTGTCCTGCTGTTTTACCGTGGCAACTGGTGCCCGCTTTGCATGGCGCAGATCAGGGAAATCGCCGATCGCTATCAGGAGATGGACGAATTGGGAATTAAGGTCGTCCTGGTAAGCCCGCAACCTGATTTGTTGAGCCGAAAACTCGCGGGAAGTTACAAGGTGCCGTTTCGCTTCCTGGTCGACAGCGATAACAAGGTTGCTGAAGCGCTGGGTATCGCCGTCAAACACGGTGTGCCGATAGGCATTCCTGGCGGTTATTCCCCGGACACCGTGATGCCGACGCTGGTTGTGACCAATGCCGCCGGCACCATCGTGTATTCTGATCAAACCGACAATTATCGCGTGCGGCCTGAACCGGACACCTTTCTTGCCATCTTGCGTCGTGCGGGAGTCGTCAACAAGTGACAGACAACGATTCGAAGAGCTTTCTCGACAACCCTACGCTCTATGAAGGAACCTATCTTGAGTTTCTTGGCTTTCGACTTGCAACCTGGAAGGAGGGCTTCGCCCGGATCGAAATGCCGGTGCGCGCGGAACATCGAAACACGGTCGGTTATTTACATGGCGGAATAATTGCGTCACTACTCGACATCGCCGGAGCGGTATCCGGTAGCTTCGGCACGTCGCAGGAATTCGTTTCTGTCACGATCAATCTGAACTGTAATTACATGGCACCGCATCGTGCGGACACCGCCATCGCCGAGGGAGAACTCATCAGGGCCACCAGCTCGCTTTTTTTCGCGCAAGCCAAGCTGTTTGACCCTGACAATAATCGGCTGTGCGCGACGGCAACGGCAACCTATAAGCAGAAAGCGCGAGCCACTTAGCCTGGCTTGAACAAGGGAAGCAATATGAACATCTTTGATCTGGATGGCAAGATTGCGCTGGTTACGGGAGCGGGCTCCGGCCTGGGACGGCATTTTGCGGAAACACTCGCCGATGCAGGTGCAGCGGTTGTGCTTGCGGCAAGACGCCGGGAAAAACTTGAGGAAACCGCAAATGCTGTTCGCGACGCTGGCGGTACGGCACTATGTGTGAGACTTGATGTGACCAGCACTGCATCCGTTCGCGATTGTTTTGCGAAAATTATCAGCGAAATGGGCACGCCGGACATTGTGGTTAACAATGCTGGTGTTGCGATCGATCGATATTTGCTGGACACCAAAGAAGAAGAATGGGATGCCGTACTCGATACGGACCTGAAGGGCGTTTTCCTGGTCGGCCAGGCGGCGGCCCAGGCGATGATTGATGCAAAGAAACCAGGAAGCATCATCAATATCTCATCCATACTGGGCCTGCATATTGCGAAAACGCTCGGTGCCTACAGCGCTGCGAAGACCGGCGTTATCAGCCTGACGAAAACGATGGCGCTGGAGTGGGTACGCCACGGTATTCGTGTCAACGCCATTGCGCCGGGCTATTTCATAACGGAGATGAATGAGCATCAGCTGAATTCAGAAGCGGGTGAATTCCTCAGAAGCAGAATCCCGATGAAACGCATCGGAAAACTTGAGGAGTTGAGCGGTCCTTTGTTGCTGCTCGCATCTGAGGCAGGCAGTTACATGACCGGCGGCACGCTTACCGCAGATGGCGGACACCTCTGCAGATCTTTATAACCGCGCCAGCCGGACGATAGAGTCATGGGCGTACTAACCGGTTTCAATATTATCGAGATAGCCGGCATCGGTCCCGGGCAGTTTTGCGGAATGCTGCTGGCGGACATGGGCGCACAGATCATTCGAATTGAACGCAAAAACAATGCGTACAACGATGCGGGAATTCCTGCGCAATACAACCTGATGAACCGTAGTCGGCCGTCCATCACCATTGATCTCAAGAAAGAGCAAGGCGTCGAACTCGTCCTCAGACTTTGCGCGGATGCGGATGCTCTGTTCGAGGGCTTTCGGCCGGGGGTGATGGAGCGTCTCGGTCTCGGTCCTGATGACTGTATCGCACATAACAAGCGACTGGTTTACGGTCGTATGACTGGCTGGGGCCAGAGTGGTCCCCTGGCAAGTACCGCCGGGCACGATGGAAATTACAGCGCGCTGGTCGGCGTTTTGTCGACCATTGGCGCACAGGATGGCCCGCCTTCGATTCCGCTGAATCTTGTTGCTGATTTTGGCGGTGGTGGTACGTTTCTCGCGTTGGGCATGCTGGCAGCATTGCTGGAGGCAAGCCGCTCTGGTGCAGGACAAGTCGTCGATGCTGCAATGATTGACGGTGCCGCGTCGCTGATGACACTGGTCTATGGAATGTACGCTGCGGGAATGTGGAAGGACAAAAGGGAAAGTAATATTCTGGATGGCGGTGCACCGTTTTACAGGATCTACCAGGCCGGCGACGGAAAGTATTTGATCGTATGTGCGATCGAGCAGCAGTTCTTTCAGGAGTTGCTGGAGATTCTCGATATTGATGATATTGAGTTGTGTGACCAGTTTGATCAAAGTAAATGGCCCGAGCAGATCGTACGCCTTGAAAGTGTCTTTGCAGGAAAGAGCAGGCAGGAGTGGTGTGATTTGTTTGCGGGCACCGATGCGTGTCTTGCACCGGTCCTGTCGCTTGCCGAGTCGCCGCAACATCCGCATATCAAATCGCGCGCGACATTCGTATCGGTAGATGGAGTTCTGCAACCGGCACCAGCGCCTCGATTTTCACGAACGCCCTCGCAGATAAAAATGCCGCCGGCGGAGTCCGGCAAGCAAATGCGGGAAGCTTTGGGGGAGTGGGGTTTGACGGACGTGGAGATTGCCGGGTTGCAGGATGCCGGTGTGTTGGGAAAGTGAACGCACGACTCCAGAACGCGAACACTGCCAGCCAGTAAGATTTTCTTTCCGAGCACCGAAGCCAGCTGCGCGCAGCGCAGTGGTTATGTCTTGCTCGTGTCCTGCAAGCAGCGTATAATCACTTGCTTGTCGACAGCAAGTATATGTTAATCGCATATCTTATTGTTTTCATTATTAATTCCCCGAGTACTCACATTGTCCACTGATCCTATCCTCTCGCGAACCCAGGCAGAGCGTACCGCCATCTCCGACAAAGCGATGCTGGATGCGGCTGTTGAACTCATCCTGGAGCGTGGTACTGACAAGACCACCTTGCAGGCCATTGGCGAAAAGGCGGGTTACAGTCGCGGCCTGGCAACCTATCGTTTCGGTTCCAAAGCCGGCTTGTTCGATGAGCTCTGTAAGTCGATATCCCGCCGCTGGCTCGATTACCTTGCCGAGGATGTTGGTGACAAGATCGGCATCGACGCGATGTGTGCAGCCCTGGACTCATTTTTCCAGTTCGTATCGGACTCGCCACATGACGCCCGCGTGCTACAAATTCTGTACTGCAGTGCTGGTAGCCCGAAGTCGGAGTATCGACAGACATCAGTCGACATTCACCAGCGACAACAAGATGACGTTGCCGAATGGGTACGAGCAGGGCAACGCGAAGGATCTGTTCGCCGTGACGCCGATCCAAAGAGTGTTGCTGCCCAGTACATCGCCTACGTATCAGGCATGACCTATCTCTGGCTCATCAATCCAGAGGCGATGGATTTTCGCAGGGCCAACGATGACATGAGAGCAAATATCAGAAGCACACTTGTGCCTCGCAGCTAAGGACCCAGAGATGACGGATTACGAAACTGTCAAGTACGCACAGGACGATGCAGTTGCAATTATTACGATCTATCGGCCGGATGCGATGAATTCGTTTAACGATGAGTTGCGGCGCGACTTGCTTGCAGCCTGTGAACGGGCCGCAAAAGACGAGTCAACACGGGTCGTGCTGCTGACCGGCGAGGGCAGATCGTTTAGCGCCGGGGCCGACCTGAAAGGTGGTCTGAACGTAGAACAAAGTGTCGAGAATATGTTGCAGACGGAGTATCGCCCCGTTTTCGAAAGTATTGGTGCAATGCAAAAGCCGGTAATCGCTGCTGTCGGCGGATCTGCCGCCGGTATCGGCATGTCGCTGGCGCTGTCGTGTGATTTGCTGATCATGGCCGACAACGCGTTTCTCTTGTCGCCGTTTACAACCATATCGCTGGTGCCGGACGGTGGTCTCAACTGGCTGCTCGTCAACCAGATCGGTTATCGGCGCGCCTTTCAGTTGAGCATCGAATCTGAACGTATTAGTGCAGAGCAATGTGTTGAACTGGGCCTGGCTAACAAGTCAGTGCCGGCCGAGTCGTTAATGACCGATGCTTTGAGTTGGGCGAAATCTATTGCCGAGCGAGCGCCATTGTCAATCGCAGCAACCAAAACGGCAATGCGCCACGCGACCAGCGGTTCGTGGGCGAGCACATTCGATATTGAAGCGCCACTGCAGCAGAAACTGCGGCAAAGCGAGGACAGCGCTGAAGGTGTCGCCGCCTTTCTGGAAAAACGTAAAGCAAAATTCAAAGGCAAGTAGTCCTTGCCGAAAAGTCATTCGAGTCCAGGTAATCGAGATGAACAGAAAACTATTTGACGAAGAACACGAGATGTTTCGCGATGCTGTGCGCAATTTCATGCAAAACGAAATTCGCCCACACAGCGACAGGTGGCACGAGCAGGGCATCGTCGATCGTGATGCTTTTCTAAAGGCCGGCAAGCAGGGTTTGCTGCTCATGTGGGCTGACGAAAAGTACGGCGGATCGGGCGTCCCGGACTTTCGCTATGAGCAGGTACTGATCGAGGAGAATGCCCGATACGGCGACGCTGGATTTTTCCTGTCGCTGCACAATCGGCTGGTAGGCCCATACATAGGTGAGCTTGGTACTGAAGAGCAAAAAGCGCGCTGGCTGCCAAAATGCGTATCCGGAGAGCATATTCTGGCTGTTGGCATAACCGAACCCGGTGCTGGAAGCGACGTAGCCGGTATTCGAACCAAGGCTGAGGACAAGGGTGATCATTACCTGTTGAACGGTTCGAAGACATATATCTCCAACGGCATACTTGCGGACCTGGTGGTGGTGGTAGCACGGACCGACCAGAATAGCCGGCATGGCATGAGCCTGTTTGTCGTTGAGCGTGGCATGGAAGGATTCGAGCGTGGTCGGAACCTGAAAAAAATGGGCTTAAAGAGCCAGGACACTGCGGAGCTGTTCTTCAACAACGTCAAAGTGCCAAAAGAGAATTTGCTGGGCGAGTTGAACCGGGGCTTCTATCACCTGATGCACTTCCTGGCCGAAGAGCGGCTGCTGGGTGCTGTTGGTTACGTCGCCACGTCGAACGCGGCGTTCGATATTACGATGAACTATATTAAGGATCGCAAGGCATTCGGTAAATCCATTGCGGATTTTCAGAATACCCGTTTTAAAATGGCGAGCATGCGCACGGAAATCGACGTTGCTCAAACGTTCGTCGATCAATGCGTCCTCGCGCATAATGAAGGTAACCTGAGTGCGGATGATGCAGCGAAGGCAAAACTATTTACCAGCGAAATGGAAGGTCGCGTAGTAGATGCTTGCGTGCAATTGCACGGCGGTGCTGGCTACATGGATGAATATCCGATTTGCCGCATGTATCTAAATGCCAGAATCTCCCGCATTTATGCAGGCAGCTCGGAGGTGATGCGTGAGATAATCGCTCGCTCAATTGGTCTCGACCCGCGCAAGAAAAAACCTGGGACGATTAGTAACGATCAGGCCGCCTGACGCGTTGTATTCACGTTTCTAGCCAGGTCGCCAAAAGTCACTGTCGGTCGTGATTACGAAGCGTTGCGACTAAACCTGCTACAACGTACCCTTGCCCGGCAATCAACATTATTGGAGCTAAGCATATGCGAGTCGCGTTTGTCGGCCTCGGTGTAATGGGCTATCCGATGGCGGGATACCTGGTGCAGGCAGGCCATGAAATTACTGTATTCAATCGAAATCCTGCCAGGGCGGACGCATGGCAGGAGCAGTATGGCGGCGCACAAGCTGCGACGCCCGCTGCAGCCGCACAGGGTGCGGAAATCGTCTTTTCCTGCGTTGGCAATGATGACGACGTCCGCGCCGTTATTTCGGCTGATGATGGAATTCTGCGAGGTATCGAAAATGGTGCGGTCGTCGTTGATCACACTACGGCTTCTGCCGTCGTTGCCCGCGAAATCTACGCCGCCGCGAAAGAAAAGGAAGTCGGGTTTATGGACGCGCCATTGTCAGGCGGGCAAGCTGGCGCCGAGAGCGGCCAGCTAACCATTATGGTTGGTGGAGATGAAGAGGTCTATAAACGCGTACTGCCAGTTATGGACGCGTACGCAAAAGCCTGTACGTTGATTGGTCCTGTTGGTTCCGGCCAACTTGCGAAAATGGTCAACCAGATTTGCATTGCCGGCATTGTGCAGGGATTGTCCGAGGGTCTGCACTTCGCGAAGCGGGCCGGACTCGATCCTGCCAGAGTGATCGGTGCAATATCCAAGGGTGCTGCCCAGTCGTGGCAGATGGAAAATCGCTGGAAAACCATGGTCGACGACGAATTCGAATTCGGCTTTGCAGTTGAGTGGATGCGCAAGGATCTGAAAATTGCCCTGGATGAAGCCGGACGCAATGGGGCCGCGCTGGAAATGACCAGACTCGTGGATGAATATTACGCAGAGGTGCAGGAGCTTGGCGGCAATCGTTGGGATACGTCCAGTTTAATTGCGCGGCTTGAGAAATAGCGTTTGCGACATGCGGCACCGGATCTGTTAATCGCAACAGGGTTAGTACTGCACAATTGATCGCGACTGAGGAGTTAACAACTCATGACAACCAGAAGAAGAGACTTTCTTGCTATTGCGGGGGTATCAGTCGCGGTATCGATGACCGGATCGCTTGCGAAGGGCTCAAACCGCCAATCGGCAGCAAGGAATTTCGACGTAGACGATCAGATTGATCCATGGATTGAACTGGATACAGACGCACTGGCTTCCAATGTGCGAGAAATTCGCAGGAGAGTCGGTGACAGGCCGATTATGGCGGTAGTGAAGTGCAATGCTTACGGTCACGGAGACGTTGAAATCGCAACCGCTTTGCAGCGACACAGTGGAGTCCGCCACTTCATGGTCGTCAAGGTTCGTGAAGCGACACGACTGAGGACGAGTGATGTTGAGGGCATGATTCTCAATGTTGGGTCGTTTTCCCGTCGCCAGATTCCTGATTTGCTTAAGTACGACGTTTCCCAGGCGGTGTATACAAATGCAGTAGATTTGCTGTCAGTCGAGGCAGGCAAATCTCGAATGGCGGCGAAAGTACACATCTATATCGATACTGGTATGGGACGGGTTGGCGTTCCCTATCATTTGGCTCTGGAGTTCATCGAAAAGGTCGCCGCACTACCGAATATTGTGATCGAGGGCACGTTCACTGACATGACCGAGGATGATGATTTTAATCCTGTGCAAATCGAGCGTCTTGAAAGAGTCTGCGAACTGGCAAATAACAAAGGCATAGACACTGGCATTCGACATGCAGCCTCTACGGCGGAGGTCGATCGATATCCGTACGCGTGGCTGGACATGGTGCGGCCCGGCAGTTGTATCGTTGGACTGGAGCCGGAGCGACAACACAACATTAATATTCATCCGGTTATGACCTTCAAGACGCGTGTTGCTTTCGTCAAGACGCTCCAGGCGGGCGAGGCATTGTCATACCACAGGGCATACAAAATCGACAAAGAAACACGCATCGCAACACTGCCTTGCGGTTATTCCGACGGCTATCCACCGGTCGTGACAAACAAAGCCGATGTGCTGATACGCGGACGCCGGCATCGAGTCGTCGCACCGATTACTGCAAACCACATGATGATCGAAGTTACTGACTCGCCGGAAATCGAAATCGGTGACGAAGTTGTTCTTTGGGGTCAACAGGGAAACTCCAGCATTTCAATGCTGGAGTTAGAACAGCACGCACCGGAAACGACCAATACTTACCGTATGGCGACCCGAACCAGGACGTATCTGCCGCGGATATCAGGCTAGACTGTTCGGGGTGACAAGATTCGAACTGAGCAGATAGGAAGGTGGTAGCAAATGGATCGAGTTGGCCCGGGTTCTGATGAGGTTTTTCCCTGGCGTGATGGCCAGCAATTTCAACTGTTGATTGATCCCCCGCAGTTTTTCCCTGCCATGCTGCAGGCAATAGACGATGCGAAAAGCCACGTGTTGATGGAAATGTACATCATGGAGTCCGGCGAGGTCGCCGACTGGTTTATTGACGCACTCTTGCGTGCAACAAAACGCGTAATCAATGTTCAGCTTTTGCTGGACGGATTTGGCTCGCGAGGTCTGTCGAATCGGGATCGTGAGCGGCTTGTGGAGGGCGGCGTGCAACTGGCTTTCTATAATCCGCTCCGAATTATGCCTATTAGCAACAAGTTCAGGGAAAACCTGTTTCGTACTCATCGCAAGTTCCTGGTCGTGGACGGTCAGGTCGCTTATGTCGGTGGTACAGCGATATCGGATGTCTTCTCCGGCGAGAATGCCTGGCATGATTGTATGTTGGAGATACGTGGGCCAGGTGCTGCGGATTGGCAAAGACTGTTCGCCAACAACGTGCGACGTTGGGCCGATTTTGCCGCTCCTCCATCCGTAAAAGTAGCTGCCTGCAAAAACGGCGCGTCCGGCCGACTGGTTTATACCAGCGGTGGTGTGAAATTACCGTTAAAAAGAGTACTGCTCAACCGGATCAGGCGCAGCGCGAGCCGCACCTGGTTTGCTTCGGCCTATTTCATACCGTCAGCGAAAATACGCCGTGCCCTGCGTCGTGCAGCATCTCGGGGAAAGGATGTGCGACTATTGTTGCCCGGGCCCGTTACGGATCATCCGGCGGTACGTTATGCGAGCCGTCGTTACTATGCCAGGTTGCTAAGACACGGCGTCAGAATTTTCGAATACCAGGAAAAATTCATGCATGCCAAGGTCGTGCTGGTCGACGATTGGTGCACCATTGGCTCGAGCAACATGGATCGTTGGAATTTCCGCTGGAACCTTGAAGCCAACCAGGAAGTTGAAGGCCCGACTCTGGCCCGTGATGTGCAACAAATGTTGCTGAATGATTTCGAATGCAGCGAGGAAATTCACTACGGCGTGTGGTTGCAACGGTCCTGGTGGCAACGCTGGAAAGAACGGTTGTGGGGTAAAATCGATCGCTGGCTGGCCCAATAACAGATTCGGAGCAGATTCGAGACACGCATCAAAATCGGCACAGTCGCTGCCGAAAGGACAGGCGCCCCCAGCTGCCGTCGCAGTACTGAGCCCAGAGTAAGTATCCCCCGGCAAAGCCGGGGGCTTTATTTTTGTGAGCCGCTCAAAGCGGCATGACGGGATCGCTGCGCGCTCCCTTGCGTCCCC
>Ga0114948_10000134_pt1 | contig 24013 bp, 17 predicted proteins | sample CR04metaG_FD_83877 | JGI IMG/M metagenome (GOLD analysis project Ga0114948, IMG submission 83877) | Deep subsurface microbial communities from Mariana Trench to uncover new lineages of life (NeLLi) - CR04 metaG | ecosystem: Environmental > Aquatic > Marine > Ocean trench > Sediment | place...
CGCCTGTGACCATTCGCGTGTGCGACAGCCTGAGCTGCGAGCTCAGCGGCGCACAAGCCCTGCTCGGTGCTCTTGCCGAGGCCGCGGATCCCGAGCGCGTACGGGTGGTGCGCGCGCCCTGCATGGGCCGTTGCGATACCGCGCCGGTGGCCGAGGTAGGACACCATCACGTGGATCATGCCAGCGTCGAAACGGTGATGGCGGCGGCCAACGCTGGTCGTGTGCATCCGGAAATCCCGGATTACGAAGACTACGCTGCCTATGTGAAGGACGGCGGTTACCAGTTGTTGAAAAGTTGCCTCGACGGCACGGTCAAGCTCGATGACGTCATCGAGACGCTGGACGAGTCGGGGCTGCGCGGTCTGGGTGGCGCCGGTTTTCCCACCGGCCGCAAATGGCGAATCGTGCGCGGCTATGAAGGGCCGCGCCTGATGGCGGTCAACGCCGACGAGGGCGAGGTGGGCACCTTCAAGGATCGCTATTATCTCGAGCGCAGTCCGCACCGTTTTCTCGAAGGCGTTCTCATCGCCGTCTGGGCGGTGGAAGCGCAGGCCGTTTACATCTATCTGCGTGACGAGTATCCGGCGGTGCGCGAAATTCTCCTGAAAGAGATCGCCGCCCTACGCGAAGCCGGCCTCACGGCACACACGCAAGTGCATCTGCGCCGTGGCGCCGGCGCCTATATCTGCGGCGAAGAGTCATCGATGATCGAGTCCATCGAGGGCAAACGTGGATTGCCACGCCACCGTCCGCCCTACGTCGCGGAGGTGGGTTTGTTCGGCCGTCCGACCCTGGTGCAGAATGTGGAGACCATGTACTGGGTGCGCGATATTGTCGAGAAGGGTGCTGAATGGTTCGCGAGTCACGGCCGCAACGGTGGCAAGGGTTTGCGCAGCTACTCCGTTTCGGGACGGGTGCGCGAGCCCGGGGTGAAGCTCGCGCCGGCAGGAATCACTGCGCGCGAGCTCATCGAGGAATTCAGCGGCGGTATGCTGGAAGGCCACACGTTCAAAGGCTACCTGCCCGGGGGCGCGTCGGGCGGAATTCTGCCGGCCAGCATGGCGGATCTGCCGCTGGAGTTCGGCTCACTGGAAAAGCACGGTTGTTTCGTCGGTTCCCACGCGGTGGTCATTCTCAGCGACAAGGACAGCATGAAGGACGCGGCGTTGAATCTGATGCGATTCTTCGAAGACGAAAGCTGCGGCCAATGCACGCCCTGCCGGATCGGCACCGAGAAGGCTGTGGCTCTCATGTCTCGACCCCAGTGGGACGCGCCGCTGCTTCTGGAAGTCGGCCGCGTCATGGCGGACGCATCCATCTGCGGGCTCGGCCAGGCGGCGGCCAATCCCCTGAAATCGGTGCTGGAATTTTTCCCCGAGGAGCACTCATGAGCGCGTCGGTGAATCCGTTGATCACCTTTCAGCTCGACGGTGTAGAGGTTGACGCCTATGCTGGCGAGACCATCTGGCAGGCGGCGAAACGTCATGCCACCGACATTCCCCATCTGTGCTATGCCGACGATCCGGGCTACCGGGCGGACGGAAACTGCCGGGTGTGCATGGTGGAGATCGAAGGCGAGCGGGTGCTCGCCGCGAGCTGCATCCGCATCCCGACGCCGGGCATGAAGGTCACGACCAACAGTGATCGCGCCGAGAGCGCGCGGGCCATGATCATGGAGCTGCTGGTGGCGGACCAGCCGCAGCGAGGCGTGGCCCATGACGCGAACTCACAGCTGTGGCAGTGGGCCGAGCGCATGTCGGTCACCGAGAGCCGGTTGCCGCCGCGGCCGAAGTTACCGGCGCCCGATTCGAGCCATCCGGCCATGCGCGTCAATCTCGACGCCTGCATTCACTGCACTCTCTGCGTGCGCGCCTGCCGCGAGGTACAGGTGAACGACGTTATCGGCATGGCCTACCGCGGCCACGGTGCGAAGATCGTCTTCGACTTCGACGACCCCATGGGCGCCAGCACCTGCGTCGCCTGCGGCGAATGCGTGCAGGCCTGTCCCACCGGCGCTCTCATGGAAGCGAACTTGGTAGACGAGGAGGGCGTCGGGCGCGCCATCGCGCTGGACGAGGTGCACAGCGTCTGCCCCTACTGCGGCGTCGGTTGTCAGATTACCTATCAGACCCACGCCAACGAGATCATCGCGGTGCAGGGACGTGACGGACCGGCGAATCATCAGCGGCTGTGCGTCAAGGGGCGTTTCGGTTTCGACTACGTGTCGCACCCCCACCGGCTCACCACGCCGCTCATCCGCCGGGACGATGCGCCCAAGAGCGCCGACTGCGAGGTGGATCCGGCGAATCCTTTCAGCCACTTCCGTGAAGCGAGTTGGGAAGAGGCGCTGGACGTGGCGGCCGCGGGTTTCAAAGGCATTCGAGACAGCGACGGACCCAAGGCTCTGGCCGGATTCGGATCGGCGAAAGGATCCAACGAAGAGGCGTATCTGGTGCAGAAGTTGGTGCGCACGGGTTTCGGCACCAACAACGTGGACCATTGCACGCGGCTCTGTCACGCCTCGTCGGTGGCGGCGTTACTGGAAGGTATCGGTTCCGCTGCAGTGACGGCGCCCTTCACCGCCTGCGAGGACGCCGACGTCATCCTCATCACCGGCAGCAACGCGACCGAGAATCATCCGGTGGCGGCGACCTTCTTCAAGCAGGCTGCCAGAACGAAGACCCTCATCGTCATGGACCCGCGCGGCCAGCAACTGAAGCGCCACGCCACGCACATGCTGCAGTTCAAACCGGGAACCGATGTGGCGCTGCTGAACGCGATGCTCAATGTCATCATCGAAGAGTCCCTCTACGATCGTCAGTACGTGGAGGCGAACACCGAAGGCTTCGGGAATCTCAAGCGCCATATCAAGGACTTCACGCCCGAAGCGATGCAGGAAATTTGCGGCATCGACGCCGACACCATCCGTACCGTGGCGCGCAAGTACGCCCTTGCTGAGCGCGCCATCATCTTCTGGGGTATGGGGATCTCCCAGAGTGTGCACGGCACCGACAATGCCCGTTGCCTGATCGCCTTGTCGATGATCACCGGACAGGTGGGGCGGCCGGGTACCGGCCTGCATCCGCTGCGCGGGCAAAACAACGTCCAGGGAGCCTCGGACACCGGACTCATCCCCATGATGTTTCCCGACTACCAGGCGGTGGATGTGGGAGACATTCGCAAACGCTTCGAGGACGCCTGGGGTACGAGCCTCGACCCGGTGCGCGGACTCACGGTGGTGGAGATCATGGACGCCGTGCACGACGGTGTCATCAAGGGCATCTACATCATGGGAGAGAATCCCGCCATGTCGGATCCGGATGTGGACCACGCCCGCGAGGCGCTGGCCAAGCTCGAGCATCTGGTGGTGCAGGATATTTTTCTCACCGAGACGGCTTTTCACGCGGACGTGGTGTTGCCGGCTTCGGCGTGGCCCGAGAAGGACGGCACGGTCACCAATACCAACCGCCAGGTGCAGATGGGCAGAAAGGCCCTGGATCTTCCCGGCGACGCGCGCCAGGACTGGTGGATCATTCAGGAGCTCGCGCGGCGCATCGGCCTCGACTGGCAGTTCGAGGGCGTGAGCGACGTGTTTGCCGAGATGAAAACCGTCATGCCATCGCTGGACAACATTACCTGGCAGCGCCTGGAGCGTGAGAGCGCCGTCACCTATCCCTGCGACGCACCGGATCGCCCCGGAAACGACATCGTCTTCGGCGACGGCTTCCCAACCTCGGACGGGCGCGCGAAGCTCGTGCCCGCCAGTATCGTTCCTCCTGACGAACAACCGGATGACGAGTACCCGATGATCCTCACCACCGGCCGTCAGCTCGAGCACTGGCACACGGGCACCATGACCCGCCGCGCGCAGGTTCTCGACGCCCTCGAGCCCGAGGCGGTGGCGAGTCTGTCGCCCGGCGATCTGAAAAAACTTGGCGTAACACCAGGAGACCGTGTCCGAATCCGCACGCGGCGCGGCGCCATCGAGCTCAAGACCCGTGCTGACGATGATCTTCCCGACGGCATGGTTTTCATTCCCTTCTGCTACGCGGAAGCGGCGGCCAATGTGCTCACCAACCCGGCGCTGGATCCCTTCGGCAAGATCCCGGAATTCAAGTTCTGCGCCGCCAAGGTGGAAGCCGCCGCCGGCGCGCAAGCGGCGTGACTCCAGAAACGTAAAAACGTAGGTTGGTCTGAGCGAAGCGAAGCCCAACAGGCTGGCGGTCGTTGGGCTTCGCTGCGCTCAGCCCAGCCTACGACACTTGGGACAGATTTCAAATCTGTCCCTGACAGGCAATGACCGATCATCAGAACGCCAATCTCTACGCGCTGTTGAGCCGCCGTTTCCACGACAGGCGCGACACCGTCGCCATCGAGACTCCCGTCGGGAAGCGATTGACCTACGCCGACGTGGAGCGCGAGTCGGCACGATTCGCGAACCGCTTGGTGGCTCTGGGCGCACGATCCGGTGATCGCGTGGCAGTGCAGGTGGACAAGTCCCCCGAGGCGCTTTGCCTGTACCTCGGCTGCCTGCGCGCGGGCCTCATCTATTTGCCGTTGAATTCCGGTTATCCGGTTCGCGAGCTCGAGCATTTTTTCCGCGACGCGGAACCGCGGATGGTCGTATGCCGGCCCCAGGATCGGGACATGGTCGGTGGTCTCGCCGGACGCTGCGGCGTCGATAGCGTGTCGACCCTGGGCGATGCTGGTGACGGCAGCCTGATGGAATTGCCCGCTCCCGGGGACGCGTTCGATACGGTGGTCTCCGGCGACGACGACATCGCCGCCATCCTCTACACTTCGGGTACCACTGGCAAGCCCAAGGGCGCGGCGCTCAGCCATCGTAACCTGGGATCCAACGCCGTGACCCTGCACGCGGCGTGGGGATTTGGCGCCGGCGATGTGCTGTTGCACGCGCTGCCCCTGTTTCACACTCACGGACTGTTCGTCGCCTGTCACTGCTCGCTGCTGAACGCGACGCCCATGCTGTTGCTGCCGAAGTTCGATCCGCGCCAGGTCATCGATCTGCTGCCGCGGGCGAGTGTCTTCATGGGTGTGCCGACCTTTTATACGCGTCTGTTGACCGATTCGGATTTTGGCCGTGCCCAGTGCGCCAACATGCGCCTGTTCGTATCCGGCTCCGCGCCCTTGCTGGAACAGACCCATGACGAGTTCTTGAAACGCACCGGTCACACCATACTCGAACGCTACGGCATGACCGAGTGCGGCATGAGCACGTCCAACCCCCTCGACGGCGAGCGCAAGGCGGGCACGGTGGGACTGCCACTTCCTGGAGTGAGCCTGCGCATCGTCGATGACGCCGGCAATGCGGTGGCCACAGGGGAAATCGGTCAGATCGAGTTCAGGGGACCAAACGTATTCCAGGGTTACTGGCGCAATTTCGACAAGACCGCCGAGGAGTTCACGCAAGATGGATACTTTCGTTCCGGCGATCTCGGCACCTTTGACGAGGACGGTTATATCAGTATCGTTGGCCGCGACAAGGACTTGATCATCAGCGGCGGCTTCAATGTTTACCCGAAGGAAGTGGAGCTGTGCATCGATGGGCTTGACGGCGTCAGCGAGTCGGCCGTCATCGGCGTTCCGGACGCGGATTTCGGCGAACGCGTGACCGCGGTGGTAGTGCCGGAGGCCGACGAACCCGGCGAAGAAGCGATCATCACGGCGCTCCGGCCTCTGCTGGCCGCCTACAAGCTGCCCAAGAAAGTCACTTTCGTTGACGCGCTGCCCCGCAACGCCATGGGCAAGGTCCAGAAAAACATACTCCGCGAACGCTTCACGAAACGATAAACGTCAAACGAAGAGTGTCGGTTGGGCTGAGAGTCTGTGAATCAATCACCCGCCTACTGCGACGAAGAAATGGGGACAGATCTATTTGTTCATTGGAGACAGATCTATTTTCCGCCATCGAACGGATTCCGTTCGATGGCGGAAAATAGATCTGTCTCCAATGAACAAATAGATCTGTCCCCATTTCTTCGCTGCGCTCGGCCCAACCGACGGGTCGTGACCGGGGATAGTCGCTATTCCTCCGCCACCCTGACGCGCAAGCCATCCATCGCATTCGGCAATTGCGTGATGACGATGCGATCGCCGGGCTGCAGCTCGGGGCTGCGTACCAGCACCCGTGTGCTGCCGTCGAGTCCGCGTTGTTCGCCAACGCGTTCCACCTGCAGAGTGCGCATGCGTTCGCCTTCCAGCCGGTAAATGCGATGGGTGCCGTACACGGCCTCGTAGGGCAGGGTGACGCTGTCGTGCACCACGGGTAGATCGACGCGCAGCTCCACGGTGCGCCCCAGAGGCAGGCCCTTTGCGCCTTCGATGACACGAAAATAGGCATCGGCGCCGCCGCCGCCACGTTCCACCTCGGCGGTGAAGCGATCCAGTCTTGCCCGCAGACGACGCCCGTCCACCACGGCTGTGGCTTCCAGAATCTCACCTGCGGCCAGGGCATCGCGCACCCGGGGAAGCTGGCGGGTGGGGATCTGCGCGCGGATTTCGATTTCGGCGGTGTTGTAGACGGTCACGATCTCGTCGCCGCCGCGTACCCTGTCGCCGGGAGACACCGAGACCCGCGAGACCCGGCCGTCGAAGGGGGCTTTGACCCGCGTGCGTTCCAGGTCTAGCTCCGCCCGGTGCAGAAGACTCTCCGCGCGCGCCAGGCGTGCTTCCAGCTGGGCATTGCGGCTCGCGTGCTCGTTGATGGAAAAGCGCCGCTGGTCCAGGGCCAGGGCCTGGCGCTCCTCCGCCTGACGCATCTGGTCGATTTGGGCTTCGGAGCCCACCTTTCTTTTGGCGAGCTTCTCGGCGCGCTTGACCTCGCGGCGGTTCAGCGCGAGCAGTTTCTCCTCGCGCTCGAGGGCCTTTATGTCGTTCTCGTGGCGTTGCCGCTCGTGGTCTATTTGCGCGCGCATGTCCGCGGCTTCCGCCATGCGCTGGGCGCGCAGCAGCTTGGTCTCGCGATCGTCCAGCACCACCATGGTTTGTCCGGCCGTTACGTACTGGCCCTCCAATACCTCCACCGAGCGCACATCGGCGGTCAGGGCCGCCGACATGTGAGCGGTGCGCGGCGATTGCACGCGCCCGTAGAGGCTCAGCTGGGGCGTGACCGTGGCAGGCTCGATGGTCAGCACGTCGATGACCCAGACCTTCTCCCGGGCTTCCAGCGCCTCGCGCTGGGGTTTGCTGTTGACCAGCGCCACCAGACCACCGGCGCCGATAGCCAGGATGAGAATTGGCAGGAATCGCCGCACCGGTGCTACTCCCTGATTCTGTTGTCGTGGGTACGTTGTCTCATTGCTCGGCCCATGGCCCTTGTGGCCGAAAACGTCATCTAAAGGCCGCGGTAAAGGGTTGATGGTACCAGTTGGCAGGCGTCGCGTCCCCGACTGCTGGTGGTGGAAATGTAACCGCCGGTAGAGGCGCGAATAAAGCAAATCTATGGCCGGCAAAGTGGAACCTGGTTGGATTTCGCCCGCCGCGCGGATAAGGTCAGCGGGTAGATGGCGCCGGGACGGGCGCCCCGGGACGTCTGGGCGCGGGATCCCAGCGGGCCACACCACCAGAGGAAACGTCATGTCGACCCTAGTCAGCCCCCACGGCTCCGCCGGTCTCCGGCCACTGCTCCTGGAGGGCGCCGATCGCGAGGCGGAGCGCATCCGCGCGGTAACGCTCCCGGCCATCCAGTTGAGCTCCCGGGAGGCGGGTGACGTGGTCATGATGGGTATCGGCGGCTTCACGCCGCTGGCCGGCTTCATGGGTCACGACGACTGGCGCGGCGTATGCGATGACATGCGCATGAGCGACGGCGTCTTCTGGCCCATTCCCATCACCTTGTCGGTGGACAGCGCCACTGCCGAAGGCATCGATGAGGGCAGCGACGTGGCGCTCGTGGACCCGGAAACCGGGCTTCCTCTGGCGACCATGACGGTGTCGGAGAAATACCGCATCGACAAGGCCCACGAGTGTCAATCGGTATTCAAGACCACGGATATCGAGCATCCGGGTGTGCGCATGGTCATGGATCAGGGTGACGTCAACCTGGCGGGACCCCTGCGCGTGCTCTCCACCAGTTACTTCGCCGAGGAGTTTGGCGACCTGTTTCTGACCCCCGCCCAGACCCGCGCCATGTTCGAGGAAATGGGTTGGTCGAAGGTGGCGGCTTTCCAGACCCGCAACCCCATGCACCGGTCCCACGAGTATCTGGCCAAGATCGGCATCGAGGTGGGCGACGGCGTTTTGATCCATTCTCTGCTCGGCCGGTTGAAGCCCGGCGACATCCCGGCCAGCGTACGCGCGCGAGCCATCGACGTGCTGCTGGAGGAGTATTTCGTCGACAAGACCGTCATCCATGCCGGCTATCCTCTGGACATGCGTTACGCGGGACCGCGGGAAGCGTTGCTGCACGCGCTCTTCCGGCAGAACTACGGGTGCTCGGAGCAGCTCGTCGGCCGCGATCATGCCGGTGTTGGGGACTACTACGGTCCTTTCGATGCCCATCACATTTTCGACGAGATCCCCGCGGATGCGCTCCAGACCCGACCGTTGAAAATCGACTGGACGTTCTGGTGCTACCGCTGCGACGGCATGGCCTCCATGCGCACCTGCAGGTGCGGCGCCGAGCACCGTCTGTTGCTCTCGGGGACCAAACTGCGCAAGATGCTGTCCGAGGGGGAAGAGGTGCCGGACAAGTTCAGCCGCCCGGAAGTGCTGGCGGTTCTGCGCGAGTATTACGAGGGGCTCAGTGAAGAAGACAACGTCAAAGTGGAACTGAAGGGTCACTCGGCGGCTTGAGCCGGGGACGGGTACGCACAGCTCGGCCTCTTAAATCGCCCAGCGAATCTTAATCAGGGACAGATTTGAAATCTGTCCCGAGATTCGCGAACGAGTTCGCTCCTACAGCAATTCACGCCGAGCGCCACAGCATGTCCCAAAAACTCGAAACAGATGTCCTCGTTATCGGTGCCGGCAACGCCGCATTCGCTGCCGCACACGCCGCCCGCGAGCAGGATGCGTACGTTCTCATGCTCGAATGCGCACCCCGGGACGAAGCCGGCGGCAACACGCGATTCACCGCCGGCGCCATGCGCTTCGCCTACCGAGGCGTGGACGATCTGGTGGCATTGATGCCCGATTTGACCGAGGAGGAGCTGGCGCGCACGGACTTCGGCAGCTATCCCGAGGATAGCTTCTTCGACGACATGGGGCGGGTGACCGAGTACCGCTGTGACCCGGACCTCGTCGAGCAGCTGGTGCGCGGCAGCCGCGAAACCATGATGTGGATGCGCTCCAAAGGCATCCGCTTCACTCCCATCTGGGGCCGCCAGGCCTTCGAGGTGAACGGACGTTTTACATTCTGGGGCGGACTCGCCGTCGAAACATACGGCGGCGGTCCCGGGCTGGTGGAAGCGTGGACCGCGGCCGCCGAGCGCGCCGGCATTCGCATCGTCTACGAAGCTCGCGCCCGGGGTCTTCTCCAGGATGGCAACGGCGTGACGGGTGCTCGCGCAACCATCGGCGGCGCGAGCGTGGACATCGCGGCCAAGTCCGTGGTGCTCGCCTGCGGCGGCTTTCAGGCGAACGCCGAGTGGCGCACCCGCTACCTGGGGCCGGGGTGGGATCTCGCCAAGGTGCGCGGCACGCGCTTCAATACCGGCGAGGGCATTCGCATGGCCCTCGAGATCGGCGCCTCGCCCAGCGGCAACTGGTCCGGTTGCCACGCGGTGGGTTGGGAACGCAACGCGCCTGAGTTCGGCGATCTTGCCATCGGAGACGCATATCAGAAGCACAGCTACCCCTTCGGTATCATGTTGAATGCCCGCGGCGAACGCTTCGTCGACGAAGGCGCGGACTTCCGCAACTACACCTACGCCAAATACGGTCGCGTCATCCTCGCCCAGCCTGGCCAGTTCGCCTGGCAGATCTTCGATGGCAAGGTGCTGCACCTTCTTCGCGACGAGTACCGCATCCGGGAAGTGACCAAGGTATCGGCGGACACTGTAGAAGACTTGGTGGAAAAGCTCGAAGGCGTGGACGCCGCGCGGGCCCTCGCCAACATTCGCCAGTTCAACGACGCTGTCATGGACGATGCGCCCTTCGATCCCAACGTCAAGGATGGACGCGGTACCGTGGGACTGGAGATCCCGAAGTCCAACTGGGCCAACCGCCTGGATCAACCCCCCTTCGAGGCCTACGCCATCACCTGCGGTATCACCTTCACCTTCGGCGGCGTGCGCATCGATGCCCGCGCATCCGTGCAAGATTGCGATGGCCGCCCAATCCCCGGACTCTACAGCGCCGGCGAAATGGTTGGCGGTCTCTTCTACTTCAATTACCCTGGCGGCACCGGCTTGATGGCCGGATCCGTGTTCGGCCGCATCGCCGGCACCTCGGCGGGAAGGGCATCAGCAGTCGGCTGACTTGGGTCTTCCCTAAAAGGTGCCCCCTAAAAGGTGCTGCCCCCTAAAAGGTGCCGGGGCCGATATTTTTCCCAGGATACAGATCACCCGAATATATCGGCCCCGGCACCATTTATTCGGCACCATTTATTGGCACCATTTATTCTCCCAGCCCTGCTCGGGCTCCTGGTTGTAGGCTTTCATGGCGTGGCCGGTGACCGATCCGTCCTTATCGAGTGCCATCAGATCGTGAGGACAGATAGTCATGCAGGCTGTCTTGTCCTGGACCTTACAGCCATCGCATTTATCAGTTCGTACAAAGATCGGCTTGGTTGAGACTCCTCAGTGTGCGTGGATCCCCGATGGCGAGCGCGACTCAGAGGCGCGCCGCGATTCCCTCCCCCGGGATAGTGCTCGGACAGCAGGCGTGCAGTTTAGCGCCGGGGCAGGTTCGATCGATGCAGCAGCTGACAGCGGAACTCGAACGCCTGGTCAAGGCCACCAGACTCCAGGGTTACCACCGCCCCCCTGTCGTACGCACCCGCGCGCCGGGCTTTCACCCAGCGCCATGGCTGCTGGAAAGGACCTTCTTCGGGACGCGCCTAATCGACGATGTGATAGACGGGGGCCTTCTCCATCGCCCACTCGCCGGTGCTCCGGTCGTACTGGGACAAGGTGAAGCAATGCCAATCGGTATCGTCGAGCTTCGGGTGATCGGCGCGATAGTAGTACCCGGGCCAGCGGGTTTCCTCGCGGAACATGGTGTGTTGTGTGACGCACTCCGAAGCCAGGGTCCGATGCTGAAGCTCCCACGCGCGCTGAAGCTGGTGCAGGTCTTCGGCGCCGGAATACTCCAAGTCTTCTTTCAGCATGCCCAGTAGCTCGAGCCCCCGCTCAAGCAACACACTGTTCGTCGTATAGTGGGAGCTGATACCGCCCACGTATTCGTCCATGATCATCTCCAGGCGTTGAAGACCGTGGAGTGGCAGGAGGTAGCTCGGCGACACGGTCCCGCCGACGATTTCGTTGCGGCCGATCCGGTAATTCTCCATGGGTTGGAAAACGACCTTCTTGAGTTCTTCGTACTCGCCCTCACTCACCTGAGGCCCTTGTTTACCCAAGTCGTTCACGTAGTTGACAGCCGCCTTTGCCGCGATCCGGCCTTCCGCAAAAGACCCGGACGAGAACTTGTGGGCGGTGCCGCCGATGGTGTCGCCGGCGCCAAACAGCCCATCCACCGTCATCATGCGGTTGTAGCCCCATTGGTATTCCGATGGGGCGTAGTCTTCGGGTCCGCTGGCCCAGGCGCCGGAGCAGGTGGCGTGTGAACCCATGACGTAAGGCTCGGAGGTGGTGAGCTCCGGATTGATGTGCTTCGGGTCGATGTTTTGCGACGCCCACACGACCGCTTGCGCGATGGTCATGCCGAGGAAGTTCTCCCAACCCACGGTCTCCAGGTGGGGGTCCTGAAAGGCCTCCTTCGTGACCATGCGAATGGGACCACGGCCGGCTTTGACCTCTTCGAGAAAGGCGTGATTCCTGAGGCAAGTCGGCACCGGATGCCGATCGATGTAATCCCCCACAATTTCCTTCGTGTGTTCGTACCAGGTGGATTCGTACTCGTTGCCGTACGCGTTCTCGGTGTAGGTCTTGAGGTGCAGGAAATAGGCACCGACCGGGCCATAGCCGTCCTTGAATCGGGTGAGGACGATCCGGTTTTCCATCTGCGTCATCTTGGCGCCGGCGAGGATCGGCAACGCATAGGCCGACGCGCTGCTCCATGGGGCATACCAGGTACGCCCCATGCCCTCGCCCACCGCGCGGGGTTTGAAAATGTGCGAGGCGCCGCCGGCACACACGATAACGGCCTTGGCGCGGAAGACGTAATAATCTCCCGTACGGACGTTGAAGCCGACAGCCCCGGCCACCCGGTTAGCCTTCGACTTGTCCATCAGCAGGTGAGTCACCATGATCCGGTTGTAGACTTTGGTCGCCGCTTTGCGGGCAGCCTCAGCGACGATGGGCTTATAGCTTTCACCGTGAATCATGATCTGCCATTTGCCTTCGCGCAAATACCGTCCGGTTTCCGGGTCCTTCATCATCGGAAGGCCCCACTCTTCGAACTTGTGTACCGTGGCGTCCACGTGCCGCGCGATGTCGTAGCCCAGATCTTCGCGCACCAGTCCCATCAAGTCGTTGCGCGCGTAGCGGACATGGTCCTCGGGCTGATTTTCGTCCCACTGCATGCCCATATAGCAGTTGATCGCATACAAACCCTGCGCCACCGCGCCGCTGCGCTCGATGTTGGCTTTTTCGACGCAGACGATCTTCAAGTCGCGTCCCCAGTACCTGGATTCGTAGGTTGCCCCACAGCCCGCCATGCCGCCGCCGATGACGAGAATATCCGAATCGACAAAAACCGTTTTCCGGCGCGAGAAAAGACCCACTAGACTACTCCCTGCTTGAGTTGATCCGGCCTCAACGCCGGCAATTTTTCGATATTGAGCCCATCGGGTTCGTGCGCGAGCTCTTGGGATTTCAGGGCATCCTGGCTAGGCCGTTCATAGTCCGCCGGTGACTTGATCGTTCCCCATTCTGTGGTCCGGATCGGGGATTCGAAATTCTTTTCGCGGCCGTCCCGGAATTTGATCTTCCACGAAATCGTGGCCTTGGCCTCTTCCCGTAGCACGCGAACGCTATGGCCCAAGGGGGCAAAGTCAGCATAGCCGCGCACGTCGATGGCGTTCTGCGGACACGCCTTCACACAGGCGTAGCACTCCCAACACATATTGGGCTCGATGTTAACGGCACGGCGATAGGTGGGATCGATGTGCATGATGTCGGACGGGCAGATATCGACACAGTGTCCGCAGCCATCACAACGAGTCATATAGACGAATGTGGGCATAATATTCCGTCAACTCCTGTGTCAAAGACCAAAAATGGGCAAGTGATCAATAATGTCGGGTCTGGTGGTGCACGCTGCCGAAGACTTCCGGTTTGTCGGCAGGCGCGGGCAGTTTGCTCCTCGAGCCGTCGGCTTCGGACATGCGTTTCTGCAGCGCCGCCGCGGGCTTGAAGAACATGTGCGCGAACTTGGACCATGGCACGGATCCGAACAGCACCGTCGTCGCGAAGATGTACAAGCCGAAGAAGACCGTTGATCCTCCGGAGCCAATCGACTGCAGGAAGGACCAGAGCAACGCAAGCGTCACGCTCGCGAGCAGCGAGAGCACGAAAAGATCCGCGCGTATCAGGCGGAACGGCGAGTGACCCTCCGCGACCACATCGACGCGGATGAAGAACCAAAACCAGTAACCGCCGACGCAGGCCATCAACGCTCCCATGTGCCACAGGAACGGCCAGATGGTGGGCGTGGCAGTGGCCATGGTCGGGTACCCGAATATCATCACGGCGGTGCTGATGAGATAGGCTACGAAACCGTACATGGTCAGCAGGTGCGCGACTCTACGTCGTGCACTGCAGAATTCCCCGGAGGTAGCGACATCCACGATCGCGGTTTGTATCGCCATGGACGCCAATGCCCCGCCGCCGACTCGCTTCGTCCCTTTCTTCCTCGCATCGCGCCAGTTGTCGAAGAAGTACCTGGCGCTGCCTTTATGGAGTACGTCGAACGCCGTGCCACCCACGACCAGAATGATCATGATGACCACGTAGGTCTGCATGAAGGCGGGTGATATGGATGCCGAAAGCTCGGCAAAGGGATTAGTGGTGAACATTAAACCGTGATTCCCCCGATAGCATTAGCTTTGCTTTAGTTGCCCGATTGTGAGCGAACCCCCGATGCCATTCAACCAGACGGATCTTGGGCGTGGATAAACGCAGTTAATGACAGGCGCTATGACCCCAACGCGGTATGTGCTGAAAGATCCCCTCAAGTCCGGATTCTGGCGGCCTTGTGCCGGGAATCCGGCGCTAGTAGAGGATCGTAGACACCCCCAGGCTTCATGTTGAGGGCTGTGTTTTTTGGGGGGGGGGGGGCACGAATGCCCCCTCACCCTGGTCTCTCCTCCCTGGAGAGGGAGGCGCGATGGGGATGAGGAATATCCTTTTATTGACGCTTCATGGCGTCGAAGAATTCCGCATTCGTTTTTGTCGCCTTCAGCCGGTCGAGGAGAAACTCCATTGAGGTGACCTCATCCATGGGATGCAGGAGTTTTCGCAGGATCCAGATCTTCTGCAGATCATCGGCTCTCGTGAGCAGCTCTTCACGGCGGGTACCGGATCGATCGATGTTGATGGCCGGGTAGATACGTTTCTCGGCGATCTTGCGCTCCATGTGGATCTCGGAGTTGCCGGTACCCTTGAATTCCTCGTAGATGACATCGTCCATGCGTGAGCCCGTGTCGACCAGCGCCGTGGCGATGATGGTGAGACTACCGCCTTCTTCGATGTTTCTCGCCGCGCCGAAAAATCGTTTCGGCCGCTGCAGCGCATTGGCGTCGACGCCGCCGGTCAGCACTTTGCCGGAAGAAGGCACGACGGTGTTGTAGGCGCGCGCGAGGCGCGTAATGGAATCGAGCAGGATGACGACGTCGCGCTTGTGCTCGGCCAGCCGCTTGGCCTTCTCGATGACCATATCGGCAACCTGCACGTGGCGGCTGGCAGGCTCGTCGAAGGTGCTCGCCACCACCTCGCCGCGCACCGTGCGTGACATCTCCGTCACCTCCTCCGGCCGCTCGTCGATGAGCAGCACGATGAGATCGCAATCCGGATAGTTGGCGGCGATGGAGTGCGCGATGCTCTGCAGCATCATGGTCTTACCGGCTTTGGGCGGCGACACGATGAGCGCGCGCTGCCCTTTTCCGATGGGCGCTACCAGATCGATGATGCGCGGTGTGAGATCCTCGGTGGAACCGTTGCCGCGCTCGAGCGTGAAACGCTCGTTGGGAAACAGTGGTGTCAGGTTCTCGAAGGCGACCTTGTTCTTGGAATTTTCCGGGCTGTCGAAGTTGATCTCATCGACCTTGAGAAGCGCGAAGTAACGTTCGCCTTCCTTCGGTGGCCGGATCTTTCCGGTAACCGTATCACCGGTACGCAGGCTGAATCGGCGGATCTGGCTGGGCGAAACGTAAATGTCGTCCGGTCCTGCCAGGTAGGAACTGTCCGCCGATCTCAGGAACCCGAATCCGTCCTGTCTGATTTCCAGCACACCATTGCCGTAAATGTCCTCACCTTTCTTGGCATGCGCCTTGAGGATGCCGAAGATGATGTCCTGTTTTCGCGTGCGCGCGACGCCCTCAATTCCCAATTCCTGGGACAGCGACAGCAGTTCCGGGGGGGTCAGTTGCTTGAGTTCAGTTAGGTTCATGTGCGGTCAATTCGGGCAATGGAAAATGAGAAGGGGGCAGCGCGCGACATATGCGCACACTAAAACCGGCAAAGGTTAGATCTGGAACAGCCAGGGATGTTTTGAGCGAATGAGCATGGCGGGGAACCCGCCTCAGTCAAGTTAACTTAGCACGCCATTATCGCCGCGTCCAGCCTGAGCCGGCGCTGATTGATTGGATACCGGAACCTCGTCAGGAGGCTCGGCCCCGTAGTCTAGAGATTGCTGTCCAGAAAGGCCGACAGCTGCGACTTCGAGAGGGCTCCAACCTTGGTGGCTTCCACATTCCCGTCCTTGAAAAGCATCAATGTCGGTATGCCGCGGATGCCGTATTTCGGTGGTGTGGCCGGATTTTCGTCTATGTTTAGCTTTGCAACCCGCAGTTTTCCCGCGTATTCTTCGGCGATCTCGCCCAGAATCGGCGCAATGACCTTACACGGACCACACCATTCAGCCCAATAGTCCACCAGCACCGGGTGCTCTGCCTTGAGCACCTCGTCTTCAAAACTTTCATCCGTAATGTGGACAATCTTATCGCTCATCAGGAGCCTCTCCAAGTGCTGTTGCGGACCATTTGAGCCGAATCGCAAATGTATTGCAACCCGCTCGGCGCCGGCCCTTGCCATCGTGCTCGTGGGCGCTGTTGGTGCCCGGACAGGGCCATCCACAGCGCCTTCCCCATAAAAGCCGTTAACTCAGGCACTTATTCGAAGTTCATTGGAAACAGGTTGATTTGGCATAAACCTTATATCTCCTGAAATCGGTCGACGCCACCAAAAATTGGAGCACAGCAGCCACACAATCATTGATATACGGGCAACGCGACACCATATCAAGGCCTCGAAGAGCAACGAGGTACCGAACGCGTCCCGATAACAGAAAGCAAAGCGAATTATACGTATGAGTGACCAACTAATGACAACGGTGACCTTTGCGAGCCTGGGGTTGCCGCCTGAGCTCCTGCGGGGGATCGACGACGCGGGCTTCGAATTCTGCACCCGCATCCAGGCGGAAGCCCTGCCCCACGCGTTGGACGGCCATGACGTGGAGGGCCAGGCCCACACCGGGACCGGCAAGTCCGCCGCGTTTCTGCTCGCGGCCATGAATCACCTGCTGCGCCACCCACCCCGGAAAGGTCATAAGGAAGGCAACCCGCGGGCCCTCATATTTGCCCCCACGCGCGAACTCGCGGTGCAGATCCACAAGGACGCGCTGGTGCTCGGCAAGCACACGGGTCTGCGGATCGGCGTCGTTTTCGGCGGCACGGGGTACGAGCAGCAACGCGAGATGCTGCAGGCCGGGCTCGACATTCTCATCGGCACGCCGGGGCGTGCCATCGACTATCTGAAGCAACGGGTGTACAGCCTCGACGACATTCAGGTGGTGGTCATGGACGAGGCCGACCGCATGTTCGACCTGGGCTTCATCAAGGACATCCGCTACGTTCTACGGCGTATGCCGCCGCCGGAGGAACGTCTGAATATGCTGTTTTCGGCGACTCTCTCCATGCGCGTCTCCGAGCTTGCCTACGAGCACATGAACTCACCAACCGTTATCAACGCCAATCCGGATCAGGTGACGGTATCCAACGTGAGTCAGGTGCTCTACCACGTCTCCAACGATGACAAGATCCCGCTGCTCATCGGCATACTGCAACGTATGGAGCCGACGCGGACCATGATTTTCGTCAACACCAAACGTGCCGCGGAGAGAGTCGAAGCCTATCTCGAGGGCAACGGCATACACGCGGGCATGCTGACCGGCGACGTGCCGCAACGTAAACGGCTCGCGTTGCTGGAGAAGTTCACCACCGGCAAGGTGCCGGTGCTGGTCGCCACCGACGTCGCCTCCCGGGGGCTGCACATACCGAATGTCAGCCACATTGTGAACTTCGACCTGCCCCAGGACGCGGAGGACTACGTGCACAGGGTCGGGCGCACCGCGCGCGCCGGCGCCAGCGGCGACGCCGTGAGCTTCGCTTGCGAGAACTACGTCTATTCGCTGATGGATATCGAGGAGTTCATCGGCAGCAAGATCCCCACCGCCCCGATCACCGATGGATTGCTGGTAAAACCCAAGCCGCCCGCGCGACGCGAACGCCGCCGCGGGCCACCGCCGCGCTCCGGACGAGGCCGCTCCCGCGGCTCCCAGGGACGCGCGCATTCCCGGTGACCTGGGCGCGGGTAATTGGGGACAGATCTATTTTTCCTTTGGCCGGACTCCGGCCAAAGGAAAAAATAGATCTGTCCCCAATTACCCGTCCCCAATTACCCGCTGCAGCCAGATGGTGATATCCCGGATCTCCTCCGGGCAGACCGAGTGCGGCATGGGGTAGGTGTGGCATTGCAGGCGATAACCCAGTGAGGCGAGAAATTGCCGCGTGCGCTCGGAGAGCGCCAGGGGAATAACGGGGTCCTGACTTCCGTGGGCCAGGAAGATGGGAATGTTGCGATTGGCTTCCTGGAACTCCTCACCTGCCGATTCCTGCAACGGAAGATAGGTGGACAGGGCCAATATCCCCGCCAGGGGTTGGCGAAAGCGCAGTCCCGTGTGCAGGGCGATGGCACCACCCTGGGAGAATCCCGCCAGCAGGATGCGGGTCGAGGGCAAACCCTTGCCCAGCTCCTCGTCGATGAGCCCCTCCAAAATTCCCGCCGAGGCGCGCACACCCGATTCGTCGGCGCGGTTGGACAGGTCGGCATCGGTGATGTCGTACCAGGCGCGCATCACCGTGCCGCCGTTGATGGTCACGGGAATGCGTGGTGCATGGGGAAACACGTAGCGCACGTCGCGCGTTACGCTGTCGCCGAATTCGGCGACGATGGGCTCGAAGTCGTGACCGTCGGCCCCCAGGCCATGCAACCAGATGATGCTGGCGGTGGCGGGCTCCGGTGGCTCGATGACGAGTGGCGGATCGTCGTTCACAGATCTGTGCCTGTTCCAGGGGTTGCGCCGCGGCAGTGTACGCGAGACCCAAGTCAGATCAAGGTCCCGGTGCTGCTATACTCCCGGACCGACGAGAGAAACTGCCATTGAAAGTCGCGTGCAATCGCCGGTCATTCTTCAGCCTCGCCCTGGTGCTGGCGGTGAGCGGCTTCGGTGTGGCATGCGGCGTCAAGGGGCCGCTTTATCTGCCCGAGGAAACGGAGTCGGAGAAGGAAAAGCAGAAGCAGAAGGACGGAGAGAAAACCTCGCGGCACCAGCCCGCGCCGGCACGATCACGCCATAGTTGACGGCGCGGCGCCGGCACCAGCCCCGTCCCTGTCTCCATCGGATTTCCATCGAGCAGCTCCGTGCAGTTTTTTCATTACCAGGACAACCACCTGCTGGCCGAGCAGGTACCGCTGGCGGCCATTGCTGAACGCCACGGCACGCCTTGTTACGTCTACTCGCGGGCGGCTCTGGAGACCCAATGGCGTGCTTTCGACGACGCCCTGGCGGGACTCGCGCATCGCATCTGCTACTCGGTGAAGGCCAATTCCAACCTGGGCGTGCTGGACGTTCTGGCGCGCCTGGGGTCCGGGTTCGATATCGTTTCCGTGGGCGAGCTGGAGCGGGTGCTGGCGGCGGGCGGTGATGCCGGGAAGACGGTGTTCTCCGGCGTCGGCAAGGGTGAGGCGGAAATGCGCCGCGCCCTGGAAGCCGGAGTCTACTGCTTCAACATCGAATCCCAGGGTGAGCTCGCGCGGCTCGACACGGTGGCTGCCACCCTCGGCATGGTCGCGTCGATCTCGGTGCGCGTGAACCCCGATGTGGACGCCGACACCCACCCTTACATTGCTACCGGTTTGAAGGAGAACAAGTTCGGTGTGCCTATCGGCGATGCGCCGGCGCTGTTTGCCCGGGCGGCGAGCCTCGATAATGTCACCATCAAGGGCGTCGACTTTCATATCGGTTCCCAGCTCACTACGCTTGCGCCCTTCGTCGACGCGCTGGGTCGGGTGCTGACGCTCATCGATACGCTGACGGCATCCGGTATTGCCATCGCGCATCTCAATGTGGGCGGCGGTCTGGGTGTGCGTTATCGCGAGGAGACGCCGCCCTCGGTAGCGGACTATGTGGCCGCTATCGCTGAGCGCATCGAGGGACGCAATCTGGAGCTCCTGATGGAGCCCGGGCGCGTCATCGCCGCCGAAGCAGGCTTGCTGCTGGCGCGGGTCGAGTATTTGAAGCTCGGAGGCGAACGCAACTTCGCGGTGGTCGATGCCGCCATGAATGATCTGTTGCGCCCCGCGCTCTACGGCGCCTGGCAGGACATCCTTCCGGTTAGCCGCACCGCAATGGACGATAGCGCGGCGCCGCTATTCGATGTGGTCGGCCCGGTATGCGAATCCGCGGATTTTCTCGGCAAGAATCGGCGCCTGGCCCTGGGCGCCGGTGATTTGATCGCGGTCGCTTCGGCGGGCGCCTACGGTTTCGTCATGAGCTCCAACTACAACAGCCGCCCGCGGGCAGCCGAGGTCATGGTGGACGGTAGCGCCGTGCATCTGGTGCGGGCCCGTGAGCGGGTCGAGTGTCTCTTTGCCGGAGAATCCCGGTTGCCGGATTGACGCCGGGCGTGGGATTCGTCCCCGCAGGAGGTAATATGGCATCCACGGTCACGGGCTTCCACGAGGGCACCCTTCCATGCCGATATCTGCAGTCCTGAAGGACGTGCCCACGACGGCGACGTCGGGGCAAGCGCCGCCGAAGGCGGTGGCGCTCATCTCCGGCGGCCTCGATTCCATGCTCGCTGCGCGTGTGATGATGGAGCAGGGCATCCACGTGGAAGGGCTCAATTTCTTCACCGGTTTTTGCGTCGAGGGTCATACCCACGCCATCCGCAACAAGGACCGTGCGGTTCCGAAGCGCAACAATGCCCTGTGGGTGGCGGAGCAGCTGGGGATCCGGCTGCATTTCGTCGACGTGGTCGAGGAATACAAGAATATCGTCATCAATCCCCGCCACGGATACGGCGCCAACCTCAACCCCTGTCTGGATTGCAAATCATTCATGGTCGGCAAAGCCCATCAATGGATGCAGGAGCACGGGTTCGATTTCGTCATCACCGGTGAGGTCGTCGGGCAACGGCCGATGTCCCAGCGCAAAGACACGATGCCGGTGGTCGCCCGTGAATCGGGTGCCGGTGATCGTCTATTGCGGCCCCTGTGCGCGAAGCGTCTGCCGGAGACGCTTCCAGAGCGTGAGGGTTGGGTGAATCGCGAAGCGATGTTCGATTTTCACGGCCGTTCGCGCAAGCCGCAGATGGCGCTGGCGGCGCGCTTTGGTTTCAGCGATTACGCACAACCGGCGGGCGGCTGCTGTTTCCTCACCAACCGCGAGTACACCGTGAAGCTCAAGGATCTGTGGCAGTCTCGCGGCGCCCGTGACTACGAGCTCGATGACATCATGCTTCTCAAGGTGGGCCGTCATTTGAGGCCGCGTCCGCACTTCAAGCTCATCATCGCGCGCGAGGACGGCGAGAATAACTTTCTCTCCGGTTACCGGCGGCAATTCACACATATTTGCGTCACCAGTCACGGTGGGCCGCTGACGCTCGTGGACGGCGATGTTGGTGAGGACGATTTGCTGCTGGCTGCTCGCTTGACGGCGCGCTACAGTCAGGGGCGCGACGCCGACGTGGTCCAGGTGGAAGTGACGGTGCGCGGCGGCGAGCCGCGCCTCATGAGCGTTACGCCCTTTCCTGCTGACGACATTCCCAAAGCGTGGTACATCTGACGACCACCGGCCCCGCAAAGCTGGTGGTCACCAACAGGTAACGGCGGATGGGGGACAAGCACACTCTGGATGCGCGGCGGCTGTTGTGCCCGATGCCGGTGATCCGGGTGCAACAAAAAGTTTCCGGCTTGTCGCCCGGGGACGTGCTGGAAGTGTGGTGCACCGACCCAGGAGCGCGCAACGACATACCGGCCTGGTGCCGGATCAACGGTCACCGGCTTCTGGGCATCAGCGAGAGTGACGGCGAGCTTACGCTGACGCTCGAGGTTGGCGAGAGCACGGCGCCCGGATCCCCTTATGACTGAAGCCACCGCAGGCACAGCCTTGAACGAGCGCTATCGTCAGATGCGCCGCGTGACCCTGGTGGGTGCCGGGGTGGATCTTGCGCTGGGCCTGGTCAAGATCGTCGGCGGTTGGTTCAGCCATTCTCAAGCCCTGGTCGCCGACGGCGTGCATTCGCTTTCCGATCTGGCCACGGACGCGCTGGTGCTGTATGCCGCCAAGCACGCCCACGTGGAGGCCGATGCCGATCACCCCTACGGTCATGGCCGCATCGAGACCGCGGCCGCCGTCGGTCTCGGCGGCGTGCTGGTGCTCGTCGGTATCGGCATCGCCTACGACAGCGTGAGCGCGTTGTTGAGCCCGGAGGTGCCGGTGGTGCCGGAGGCCTGGGCCATCGCCCTGGCGGCGCTCTCGGTGGTCAGCAAGGAGGCGGTATACCGTTACACCATGCGCTACTCGCGCCGCCTGGGCTCGGAGTTGCTGCGCGCCAATGCCTGGCATTCACGTAGCGACGCCATTTCCTCAGTGGTCGTCATGATCGGCGTGGGCGGCGCGTTGCTGGGATTCACCTACCTGGATGCGGTGGCGGCGCTGGTGGTGGCTCTGATGATCGGCAAGATCGGTTTCGACGTGGCCAAGAACGGCATGAGCGAGCTCATCGACACGGGCCTGGATGCCACTTACCTGGAGGGGATCCGCGACACCATTCAGTCGGTGGACGGGGTCGAGAACCTGCATTTGCTGCGCACCCGCCGCATGGCCCATCGGGTGCTGGTGGACGTACATCTCATCCTGAGCGACGCCAGAGTGAGCGTCTCCGAGGGACATCAGATCAGCGAGACCGTGCGCGGCGCGCTCATGCGACGCTTCGAGAACATCATCGACGTGACCGTGCACATCGACCCGGAAGACGACGAGCACGCAGCCCCGGGAAAACATCTGGGCCTGCGCGACCAGCTCCTCGGCCGGCTGCAGGCGCGCTGGCAGCACCTGCCGGCGGCGCGTCAGATCCGCCGGGTCAACCTGCACTATTTGAACGGCCACGTTCACGTGGAGGTGGAACTGCCCCTGGCCCTGGGCGCGGATCCCGAGCAGGCCGCCGGCAACACCGCCGCCTTCAACGAGGCCGCGGCCGATGATCCGGACATCGCCGAGATCCGGGTGCTTTACTCACAGTAGCACTGTATTGGTGCATAGAGTGATTTGACGCACTATTATGGGGCGTGATGCTGCTCGGCATTCCCGGACGCTGTGCCGGGCGGCTTTCAAGCCACCTTCGGCGGCCACCCCGGACCGCCTCCCGGCCCTGCGCCGTTCCACCCAAGCACCTGAAAATCCTCGCTTCTCGGCTCGCCGGCCCGCGCCACCAGCGGCGGGCGCCGTGAGGGAGCCGGCGACCGCGTGCTGATCCCGTGCCTGGCACGCTTCCTGCTATCAGGGATTTGTCAGGCGAACGGCACCGGGAGGTGTCGGTCAGGCCCCTTTTTTTAAATTTGGCAATTTTTGGGAGGAAGCAGCCATGTCCGCAGATGACGTGCTGAAATCGATTCAGGATAAAGGGGTGAAGTTCGTCGATCTGCGCTTCACCGACACCCGCGGCAAGGAGATGCACATGACCCTGCCGACGTCGATGGTGGACAGCGATTTTTTCGAGGACGGCAAGATGTTCGACGGCTCTTCCATCGCCGGGTGGAAAGGGATCCAGGAGTCGGACATGATCCTCATGCCCGATGCCGACAGTGCCATCCTCGATCCCTTCACCGACGAGCCGACGCTGAACCTGCGTTGCGACGTCATCGAACCCAGCACCATGCAGGGCTACGAGCGCGATCCGCGATCCCTTGCCAAGCGCGCCGAGGCCTATCTGCGGTCCACCGGGATTGCTGACACCGCCTATTTCGGTCCCGAGCCCGAGTTCTTCATTTTCGACGACGTGCGCTGGTCCGCGACCTCGGCGGGCGCCATGTACCGCATCGATTCCGAAGAAGCCGCGTGGAACTCCGACCGCGCCTACGAGGACGGCAACATGGGCCACCGGCCCGGTCCCAAAGGCGGCTACTTCCCGGTACCGCCGGTGGACGCTCAGCACGACATTCGTTCCGCCATGTGCCTCGCCATGGAGGAGATGGGGGTCCCGGTGGAAGTGCACCACCATGAGGTGGCGACCGCCGGCCAAGCCGAGATCGGAACCGCCTTCAACACCCTGGTGCGCAAGGCCGACGAGCTGCAGATCCTCAAGTACTGC
>Ga0114948_10000135_pt1 | contig 23953 bp, 22 predicted proteins | sample CR04metaG_FD_83877 | JGI IMG/M metagenome (GOLD analysis project Ga0114948, IMG submission 83877) | Deep subsurface microbial communities from Mariana Trench to uncover new lineages of life (NeLLi) - CR04 metaG | ecosystem: Environmental > Aquatic > Marine > Ocean trench > Sediment | place...
CACATGTGGGTGGCTGCGGCGGGACCGATCAGCAACATCATCCTGGCCACCATGACGATCATCGTGCTCAACCTGGTGTGGCAGCCGCTGCAGGTAGCGGAGGCGATGGGCTCTGCCTGGGCGCCGCCGCTGCAGTACTTCCTGTACATGAATATCGGCATTAACCTGGTTCTCGCCGCGTTCAACATGATTCCGCTCTACCCGCTCGACGGCTCCTGGGTGCTGTCGCGGTTTCTCTCCGGCGGTGCGGCGCGCGCCTATGCCTCCTTGCGCCCCTACGGATTTTTCATCCTGATCCTGTTGATGTGGTCCGGGATGTTGTGGAGGTTCATTGACCCGGTCATCGGGTTTGCTGGGATGTTCATGCCGCAATGACGGCGCATCGGGGTTCCCGCGACGGTCACGGCGGCGGGACGGCGGTCTGACGGTGGCCGCATGGCTGACGGTGGCGGGGCGGTGATCGACGATCGTTTTCGGGTGCAGGTGGGCGAGTTCGACGGCCCCCTGGATTTGTTGCTGCACCTGGTGCGCTCGCACGAGGTGGAAATCCGCCACCTGCCGCTGGCCGAGATCACCGGCGAATACCTCGAGATACTGCGGTTCCTGGAGGAGATCGACCTCGACCCCGCCAGCGAGTTTCTCGAGGTCGCCGCCAGCCTCGTGCGTCTCAAGGCACAGGCGTTGCTTCCCAGCCCCTCGGTGGCCGGCAACGAGGCGCTCGACGCCGAGCAAGAAGCACTGCTCGAGCAATTGGTCGAGCACCAGGTGACGCGCATGGCGGCACGGGATCTGGGCGGTCGCGAGGCCAAGGCGGCATCCGTGTGGTTCCGCGGCGAGCCCAACCCCGGGGGCATCGCCGCCCAGCGCAGCGAAGTTGTCGAGGCCGATCTGTTTTCCTTGGTGGCCGCGTTTCGCGAGCTGCTCACCGACCTGAAGGCACCGTCGCTGTTCTCGGTGAGCGCCGACCAGTACCCCGTTGCCGAGCGGGTGGAGGCGCTGCGCACGCGGCTGCGCACCGGCGAACCGCTGCCGTTCGACGAGCTTTTTGCCAAGGGGGACCCGCGCGGTAAGCTCATCGCCACGTTCCTGGCGTTGCTCGAGCTCATCCGTTCCGGAGAGGCGCGGGCGTTCCAGGAGGCATCGTTTGGCAAAATCGTCATCTTCCCTCTGGAGATATTGGAGCACGCCCAATGAGCAACGACCCTGTCGCCGCCGATGCCGGTGTCGGCGTGATTGCGGTCAGCGATGAGATTCTCCGCGGGCACGTGGTTCCCATTCTCGAGGCCGTGCTATATGCAGCCGAGGAGCCCGTTCCGGTTGCCGAGATCGTCGAGGTTCTCACCAAGGTCGGGGCAGACCAGGACCGTGCGTGGGCGACGGAGGTTTCGGTGCGCCTCGTCGAGCGCGTTGCCATCTTGCTGTCCGATCGCTTGATGGAGGCGGGTAGTTCGCTGCAGGTTCTCGAGGTCGCCGGTGGTTTCCGTCTCGGCACACGACCGCAATTCGACCCCTGGATCCGCGCCCTGCGCCAGGTGGAGCGACCCTCGCGGCTTTCGGTAGCGGCGCTGGAGACCCTCGCCGTGGCTGCCTACCGCCAGCCGGTGACCGCAGCAGAGATTGCGGCGGTGCGTGGCGTCGATCCGTCCGCCTCACTGCGCACGCTGCGCGAACAGGGCCTGGTGCGCATCACCGGCCGCAAGCGCGCCGTCGGGCGCCCGTTCACCTACGGCACGACGCGCCACTTTCTCGAGATCTTCGGACTCCGCGACCTCGACGAGCTTCCCGATCCGGAAGAGTTCGAAGAGCTGCTCGAGGCCTGAGACCCGCGGTGCCCGATCAACGATTGCAGAAGATCATCGCGGCTGCGGGGGTGACTTCGCGACGCAAGGCCGAGGGGCTCATCGTCGACGGCCGCGTTGCCGTGAACGGCAACGTCAGGCGCGAGCTTGGCAGCACGGCGGATCCTGACAACGATCTCATCACGTTGGACGGGCGTCCGTTGACATCGGAGAAGCTGCGGTACTTCCTGGCGCACAAGCCGAGTGGAGTGCTGTGCGCGGTGAGCGACGACCGTGGCCGGCCGGTGGTCACCGGTCTGCTGCCGGAATCGGTCGGCGAGCGCCTCTATCCCGCTGGGCGCCTCGACCTGGACAGCGAGGGGCTGGTGCTGCTCACCAACGACGGCGAGCTCATGCAACGGGTGACGCGGCCGGGGGGAGGGATCGAGAAGGTCTACGAGGTCATCGTCGGGGGCCGGCCAGGCGACGCGGATTTGGCGCGCCTGCGTCGTGGCGTGACGATCGATGGTCGCCAACTGATGCCGTGCTCGATCGACGTTCTGGAACGGGAGGAACCCCGGAAACAGGGACCCGGCAAGGATCAGCGGGGCTTTACGCGCCTGCGGGTCGTACTGCACGAGGGCAAGAAGAACCAGATTCGCCGCATGTTTGGCGATGCCGGGCATCGCGTCGATCGCCTGGTGCGCACGGCCATCGGAGGCTTGACCCTGGAGCGGGTTCCGCCGGGTGGAACGCGTGAGCTCACCGAGGAGGAAGCCGGGGCGCTGCGATCGAGCGCGGCAGCGGCAGCGGCAGCGGCAGAATGAGCGCGGCAGGGGCAGCGGCAGAATGAGCGCGGTGTTGCGTATCGCCATAGACGGCCCCAGCGGTTCGGGCAAATCGACGCTGGGTCGGGCACTGGCGCGGCTGCTGCACCTTCCCTACGTCGATACCGGCGCCATGTATCGTGCCGTAGCCTGGGTGGTCGATGACGCCGGCCTCGAAAGTCGCGGCGAGATCATCGAACGGGTGCGGCGGCTAAAGCTCGAGATCGAGCCCGATCCGGACAATTTCCGCGTTCTCGTGGATGGCGAGGACGTTACCGACCGATTGCGAACGCCGGAGGTGAGCAAGGCGGCCGCCAGGGTGGCCGCCATCGAGGAAGTGCGCCTCTGGCTGGTGCCCCAGCAGCAACACGCGGCACGGGATGGCGGTGTACTCGAGGGAAGGGACATCGGCACGGTGGTGCTGCCCGACGCCGAATTCAAGTTCTTCATCACTTCGGACGAGGCTACCCGGATGGCGCGGCGCGCGGCGCAGCTCGGGCTGGAGAGCGATGGCGCCAAGGTGGTTCAGGAGGTACGCGAACGGGACCGGTTGGATCGCTCCCGCAGTGTTTCTCCGCTGCGCGCAGCGCCCGACGCGGTGGAAATCGATACCAGCGAACAATCGGTCCAGGAGAGCCTCGACACCATGCTTGCCGAGATCGGGGCGCGTCCCTGATCGCAGTGTCCGAACGACGGCGGGTCCCTTTGGTTGCGGGGGTTTGCGCGTTGACAGCGCCCCGAGTGGCCCGTAGCATTACACCTTCAACAGACGCCCGAAGTGCGGGCGTTTTCGGAGTCATTGATGGAGGACCCAGAAACCATGCCGGGGAAGACTGCGGTCGAGTCGAGCGAAGCCGAGCAGGAGGTGGTGACGGACACCGCCCCGATGTTCAGCGACGAGGAAATGCTCGACGAAGAGACCCTCATGCAACTCATTGACCAGAGCCTTCGTGAGCTGATCGAAGGGGAGGTCGTAAAGGGCCACGTTCTCGAAGTTTCCGGGGGCGAGGTCATCGTAGATATCGGATACAAGTCTGAAGGCATCGTTCGCGCGTCGGAGTTCGCCAACGACGAGGGCATCATCGAGGTCGCCGCCGGCGACGAGGTCGAGGTGCTGCTGGAACGGTGTGAGGACAAAGAAGGCAACGTCGTCATCTCGCGCGAAAAAGCCGAGAAGATGAAGGTCTGGGGCAAGATTGAAGAGGCCTACAAGGACGACGAGATCATCACCGGCCTGGTGGTCGATCGCGTCAAGGGCGGTCTTGCCGTCAATATCGGCGTACGTGCGTTCCTCCCCGGCTCGCAAGTCGATATTCGCCCGGTGCGTAATCTCGAATCGATGGTCAACGAAGAGATCCGCGTCAAGGTCATCAAGCTGAACAAGCGCCGCGCCAATGTCGTAGTGTCGCGCAAGATCGTCCTTGAGGCCGAACGCGCCGAGGAGAAGAAAACCACGCTGACCAAGCTCCTTCCGGGCAACGTCATGAAGGGCGTGGTCAAGAACATCACCGACTACGGTGCCTTCGTCGACCTCGGTGGTATCGACGGTTTGTTGCACATTACCGACATGTCGTGGGGCCGCATCTCGCATCCCACCGAGTTGCTCAACATCGGCGACGAGATCGACATCGTAATCCTGAACTTCGACCCCGAGCGCGAGCGCGTTTCGCTGGGCTATAAGCAGCGCATGCCCGATCCGTGGGTAGGTGTCTCCGAGAAGTACCCGGCGGGCTCGCGCATCCAGGGCAAGGTGGTGTCGCTTACCGACTACGGTGCCTTCGTGGAGCTTGAAGAGGGGGTCGAAGGCCTGGTTCACATCTCCGAGATGTCCTGGCGCAAGCGCATCAAGCATCCCTCCAAGCTGGTCGAGGTGAGGGATGAAGTCGATGTCGTCGTCCTGGATGTTGACGAGGACAGCCGCCGCATCTCGCTCGGCATGAAGCAGACGGAGCCCAACCCGTGGCTGCTCATCGCCGACAAGTATGAGGAGGGCAACATCATCAAGGGCCGGGTACGCAACCTCACCGACTTCGGCGCCTTCGTCGAGATCGAAGAGGGCATCGACGGGCTCATCCACATCTCGGACATGTCCTGGACCAAGCGCGTCGAGCACCCCTCGGACGTGCTGCAGAAGGGGCAGGAAGTCGAGGTGGCGGTGCTCAGCGTCGACGCCGAACGGCAGCGGTTGTCGTTAGGCCTGAAGCAGCTGCGCCCGAACATCTGGGACAAGTACGCCGAGCAACACCAGCCCGGCGAAATGGTCGAAGGGGAGGTTACCAAGCTCACCAACTTCGGGGCTTTCATCGAGCTTGGTGAGGGCATCGAGGGCTTGGTACACGTCTCGGAGATTGCCGATCACCACGTCAAGGATCCTGCCGACGAGCTCACGGTCGGCGAGATCCTCAAGGTGAAGATCCTCAAGATCGATGCCGACTCGCACAAGATCAGCCTGTCGGCAAAGGCGGGGGAGAGTTTGTCTGTGCCGAGTGCCGCCCCGCCGGCGATTCCGGCCGAGCCGCTGACCAAGTACGAGCAAGACGGCAAGATCTCGCTCGGCGACGTCGTTGACCTGTCCGGCCTGGGTAAGCTGCGGTCGGGCGATGAGGAGACCGGAGAAGGAGAGTAGCCGACGATGACGAAGGCCGATCTCATCGAGGAAGTTTCGGCCATCTCGCGGCTCAGCAAGAAGAGCTCCGAGGTTATCGTCAACATCTTCTTCGAGAGCATCGTCGACTCACTGCAGCGATACGAGAAGATCGAGCTGCGTGGTTTTGGCTCCTTCAAGTTGCGCCAGCGGCGCGCCCGCATCGGCCGCAACCCCAAGACCGGGGCACGCGTGGAGGTGCCAGCCAAGGTCGTACCGTATTTCAAGCCCGGCAAAGATCTGCGCGAGCTGGTGAACAAGTAGCAGGAGCGGGCACGACGACGGGCGGGCGGCGTGGGGCGGGCTCCAATGGAAAACCCGTGCATGGAACGTCTCTGGACACCGTGGAGATATGAGTACGTGAGCAGCGTCGGGAAGGTTTCCGGCTGCATCCTGTGCGCCGCCATCTCCGGCGACCCCGAGTTCGACGCCAACACCCTGGTCCTTTTTCGCGGGCGGCACAACTACGTCATCATCAACAAGTACCCGTACAGTAGTGGTCACTTGATGGTGGCCCCGTACGTGCACGTCGCCGACCTGCGCTCCTCCAGCAGCGAGCAGATCGGCGAGATGATGCGATTGGCGCAAGCCTGTGAGACCATCCTGGTGAAGGCCTACGGCCCGGAGGGGTTCAATATCGGCATGAACATCGGCAAGGCGGCGGGCGCGGGGGTGGTGGACCATCAGCACCTGCACGTCGTGCCCCGCTGGATCGGCGATGCCAGCTTCATGAGCTCGACGGCGGATACGCGGGTGATTCCGGAGACCCCGGACGGAACCTACGTGCGGCTGCGCCCCTTGTTCGACGAGCATTTTTCCGACCCCACATCGGAGCCGACCTGATGGACCCCAGACTGAACGGGGCCGAAAAGGCGCTGCGCGCCCGGGCGCATGAGGCCGCCGAGGCCGTCAAGCTCGCCGCGGCGGCGATCGACGAGGAAGACGCGACGCCGCGCGAACTTCTCACCGCATTGGGCGAAGCGGGGGTGCTGGGCGTCTGTCTGCCGGAGGAGTTCGGCGGTACTGGCGGCGGACTCATCGAGGCTTCCCTGGTATGTGAGGAGCTTGGCGCCGCGAGCGCCGGAGTGGCGGCGATTGTCGTCGGACATCTGATGGCGGCCGCATTGGTCGAGTCGGCGGGCAGCGAAGACCACAAGCGAGACCTGCTCCCCGCCCTCGCTACGGGGACGAAGATCGCCACGGTGGCGTTGGACGGCGGCGTGTCGTTGCTGGAAGAGCCCGCGGTCGCCGTGAGCGCGACCTCCATGACGGACGATCTGGGCCTCGCCGGGACCGCCCATGCGGTCGCCGGCGCGGTGTGCGCGGACCTGTTCGTGGTCCCGGCGGCGGTCGAGGGCGGCATCGTCATCGGGACCGTAGAAGCCAGAGCGCCGGGGCTCTCCATTGGTGCAACGGAGCAAAAGCTGGGCCTGAACGGCTCGGCGATGGCGACGGTCGAGCTCTCCGGCGTCGTTGCCCGCCGGTTGGGTGCGGCCGACGCCGGGGCGGCGCTGGCCGCCACTCGAGACCTGGCGCGCATCGGGCACGCTGCCCTGTGCGTCGGCATCGGTCGCGCGGCCCTCGAGGCCAGCACGGCATACGTCGTCGGCTCCGAGGCGGGCCTGGATCGGGCCCAGTCGGTACAGTGGATGCTCGCCGACATGGCTACCGAGACCGAGGCGGCCCGCCTGCTCACCTGGTATGCCGCGTCGGCTAGCCACGGCCACGCCGGTGAGCTGCGCGAGGCCGCCGCCATGGCGCGGCTGGTGGCCGCCGATGCGGCGGTTGCAGCGAGCCGCAGTGCGGTACAAATTTTCGGGGCTGAGGGCAATCGCCGCGCCGCCGGGGTCGAGCGATTGTATCGGGACGCGAAGGCTATGGAAGTGCACCACGGGGCATCCGAGTCGCAGCGTCGCGTGGTGGCTAGAGAACTGTTGCCCGATCTCTTTGAAGCTGCTAGCCGTGACCCGTTGAGAAATCCCGGCTAGCCGTTGACGTATCCAGGCTAACCACGGTGGCGTCGATTTTCTTGTGCACCTGTCAGAGGATTGAGATATGGACTGGGACCTCAGCGACGACCAGCGCCTGGTTCGCGACATGGTGCGCGAGTTCGTCGACGCGGAGGTGACGCCGCACGCGGCGGCGTGGGATCGCGACAAGCAGTTTCCCGAGGAGGTCTTTGCTCACCTCGGTGAGCTCGGCCTCTTTGGCATGACCGTCGACGAGGACAACGGCGGGGCGGGCCTCGACCTCATCACCTATTGTCTCGTGCTCGAAGAACTGGCGCGCGGCGACGCCTCGACGTGCGTCGGAATCAGCGTCACCAATTCTGTGTACTGCGCACCCCTGCAAACCTACGGCAGCGAAGAGCAAAAAGAGAGATTCCTGCGCCCCTGCGCCGCCGGGAAGTGGCTCGGTGCCTTCTGCCTCTCCGAACCCGACGTAGGCTCGGACGCTGCTGCCCTGAAGGTACGTGCCGATCGCGATGGCGACCATTACATCATCAACGGCACCAAGGCGTGGGTGACCAACGGCGCCGTAGCGGGCGCCATGCTGGTGTTCGCCGTTACCGACGCGAGCGCCAAGCGCGGCCGCATGAGCGCCTTCGTGGTGCCTGCCGACCATGAAGGTATCGCCATCGTGCACGAGGAAGAGAAGATGGGCATCCGCTCGTCACGCACCAATCAAGTGGCTTTCGACGACTGTCGTGTGCCGCGCCAGTGGCTGGTCGGTGAACCGGGTCAAGGGCTGGAGGTGGCCCTGCATAGCCTCGACGGCGGGCGCGCCGGGATCGCGGCGCAATCGGTCGGCATCGCCCATGCGGCGTTGCGTCTGACCTTGCGGTACGTGTGTGAGCGGGAGGCTTTCGGCGGCCCGATCGGCCGCTTCGAAGGCTTGCAGGCGGCGCTCGCGACGATGGCCGCGCAGGTCCGCGCCGCGCGGCTGCTGTACCTGCGCGCCGCGTCGCTGCGTGACGCCGGAGAGCCCGATACGGCCGCCGCGTCGATGGCGAAACTGTACGCCTCGGAGATGGCGAACCGCATCGCCTATCAAGCCGTGCAGATGCACGGTGGCTATGGCTACGTCGTCGATTACACGGTGGAGCGGCTCTACCGAGACGCGCGGGTGACGACGATCTACGAGGGAACGTCCGAGATTCAGCGGCTGGTCATTGCGCGGCAGCTCACCGGCGCGGTGCGTCGAGTGCATTCGCCACCCGCTGAGAACTCCGGACGAACGTAGCCGCGCGCCGCGGCGTGTGGGATAATTAACCCTAATCGCGCCCTGCGGCAACCCACCGTGATCTGGCGCGAATCCTTAGGGTTGGTGACACGTAAGCGGAGACGACTGGATGGCCGAGGAACGGGTCTTGGCGAAGCCTACCGCCGGCGAACCAGAGCCGGTGGAAGCCAGCGAGAACGGCAAGACGCGCTGGCAGAAGGAGACCTACGAGCCCGCCCGGCGGCAACGTGCGGAGCGTGATACGCCGTTCATCACGGCGTCGGGTCGACCGGTGCGCGAGCTCTACACGCAAGAGGATCTCGCCGAGCGCAACCTTGCCTACGACGCCGACATCGGCTATCCCGGTGAGCCTCCCTATACTCGAGGGGTTCACCCCACCGGTTATCGCGGCAAGCTGTGGACGATGCGTCAGTTTGCCGGCTTCGGCACCGCCACGGACTCCAACAAACGCTACAAGAAGCTGCTGGCGTCGGGCCAGACGGGGCTCTCCGTTGCTTTCCATCATCCGACGCTGGTAGGCCGCGATTCCGACGACCCCATCTCGCGCGGCGAGGTCGGAAAGCAGGGCGTGGCCGTCGACTCGCTCGCTGACATGGAGACGTTGTTCGACGCCATCCCGCAGGATCAAGTCACCACGTCGATGACCATCAACCATCCGGCCGTCGTGCTACTGGCGATGTACGTGGCGGCGGCGGAGAACAAAGGGATCGACCGCAGACGGCTCGCCGGCACCATACAGAACGATGTTCTCAAGGAGTTCATCGCCCAGAAGACCTTCGTTTTCCCACCGCGGCCGACGATGCGCATCATGGGCGACATTATCGAGTGGTGCACGGCGGAACTGCCCCGTTGGAACTGGGTAAGCGTCTCGGGATACCACATCCGAGAGGCCGGCTCCACGGCTGTGCAGGAGCTCGCTTTCACGCTGCGCGATGGCATGGAGTATATCCAAGTCGGGCTCGAGCGCGGGCTCGACGTCGACACCTTTGCGCCGCGGCTGTCTTTCTTTTTCAACGCCCACAACGATCTGTTTGAAGAGGTGGCCAAGTACCGCGCTGCCCGCAAGCTCTGGGCCCGCTACATGCGTGATCGTTACGGCGCCAAGTCGCCGCGCTCGTGCTGGATGCGGTTCCACACCCAGACGGCCGGTTGCACGCTGCTGGACCGGCAGCCCCGCAACAACGTCATGCGTGTCACTGTGCAGGCCCTGGCGGCGGTGATGGGCGGCACCCAGTCGCTGCACACCAACGCGCTGGACGAGACCATTGCACTGCCCACGGAAGAAAACGCGATCATCGCGTTGCGGACCCAGCAAGTCATCGCCTATGAGAGTGGCGTCGCCAACACCGTGGACCCACTCGGTGGTTCGTACTACGTCGAAGCGCTGACCGCCGACCTGGAGCGCGAGGCGGAAGAAATCTTTGCCAAAATCGACGAGCTCGGCGGCATGGTAGAGGCGATCGACAACGGCTACCCGCAACGCGAGATCCAGGAAGCAGCTTTTCAGTACCAGAAAGAGATCGAGAGCCGCGAACGTATCATCGTCGGGCAGAACGAGTTCGTCGAGGAGACCGGCGCGCCCGTCGATTACCTCTACATCGACGACTCGGTTGAAGAGCAGCAGCTCGACCTCCTCGACGAGCTACGTCGGCGGCGCGACACCGACGCCGTGGAGCGCGCCGTCGAAGGTGTTCGCCGGGCGGCCGCCGGAGACGACAACCTCATGCCGGTGGTCCTCCAGGCGGTGCATGCCTACGCTACGGTGGGCGAGATCTGCGGTGCGATGCGCGAGGTGTTCGGGGAGTACCAGGAGCAGCCGATTTTTTGAGCGGCGAAACCACTGCCGCGGTTTCCGCGGTTGGTAGATAGGGGCGGTAAAGTGTCCGAGCGGCCCATTCGAGTGTTAATAGCAAAGCCCGGGCTTGACGGCCATGACCGCGGTGCCAAGGTGGTGGCGCGGGCGCTGCGCGACGCCGGCATGGAGGTTATCTACGCGGGGTTGAGACAAACGCCCGAAATGGTCGTGGCCGCCGCCGTGCAGGAAGACGTGGACGTCATCGGACTGTCGATTCACTCCGGCGCCCACAACTACATTCTCGGGCGCGTTGTCGAGCTGTTGAAGGAGCAGGCCGTTGAGGACATTGTCCTCGTGGTGGGCGGCATCATTCCGGATCGCGACGTAGAGCGCTTGCGGGGGTTGGGAATCGACGCGATTTTCCCACCAGGGACGACAACCACAGAGATCATCGACTTCATTCGCGAGCGAACCGGAAATCTCGCCGCCTGACAGGAGAGCTACGTTGACCGAAGGAATCATCGAACTGAACGCCGAGAACTTTGAAACCGAGGTGCTCAAGAGCGATAAGCCCGTGCTGGTCGATTTTTGGGCGGAGTGGTGTGCGCCTTGCCGCATGCTGGCGCCCACGATCAGCGCGATTGCCAGCGATTACGACGGGCGCCTCAAGGTTGCCAAGCTCAACGTCGACCACTTTGGTGAAATCGCGGCGCGCTACCAGATCCGTGGCATTCCGACCATCCTGATGTTCAACGACGGGGAGGTCCACGACCAGATGGTCGGGGCCGGGTCCAAGGAGAACATCGTCCGCATGGTCGAAAAGGTGGCGGCCAGCAAGGCGACTGCCTGAAGACGCCGTGCACGACGGTGCCTCTCGACCAGGAAGAAAGACGGGGTCGTGGTGCGTATTATCGTCGAGGAATTACCCGCTGCAGGTAGACGTTGGGAGGGGCAGGTAAACGTCGAACTCGCCGCAGATCAAGATGCCGACGGGCTCGCCGTGCGCGAGCCGGTGCGGTACGAGCTAGCGGTCTCGAGGCGCGGATCGACGGTCTCCGTCGAGGGGCACATCGAGGCGCGTGTAGAGGCAGCTTGCAGCCGTTGCGGGCACCGTTTCGAGATTCCGGTCGACCGCGACTTCAAGTCGATGTTCGTGACTGCGGAGACCAGGGAGACGGATCGCGCCGCGGAGCTTGACGCGGACGATCTCGATCTTGATTATTACCAGGGCGGCGTCATCGACGGCCTGCAGATCCTGGTAGAAGAGATCTTGCTGGAGGTTCCCATGAAGACTCTGTGCGCCGAGGATTGCAAGGGCTTGTGTGCGACATGCGGTGCCAACCTCAATCGCACCGATTGCGACTGTGACGCGGACGTCGACCCGCGCTGGGCCTCGCTGAAGGGCTTGCGGGATCAGCTCTAGCGTTTTGCTCGAACGTTTAACCATCAAACAAGGAAACGACCGTGGCACTACCAAAGAAAAGGCAATCGCGCGCACGCCGCGACCGCCGCAGGACTCACGACAACCTGCCGGTTCCCGCACGCTCCACGTGCACGAATTGCGGCAGGGACAAGGCGCCGCACCGGGTCTGCTCGCACTGCGGCTACTACAAGGGCCGCGTGGTAATCGCCAAAAACGAAGACTAGTCGAGCGCCGGCGGAAAGCCGGCGCCGGGGGCGTGGCTGGACGCGATGAAGATTGCCGTTGACGCGATGGGGGGCGACCACGCCCCGGAACATCCGGTTGCGGGCGCCGTGATGGCGGCCCGCGAGTTGGGCGCCGACGTTGTCTTGGTGGGCCAGGAAGACCGCATCCGCGAGTCGCTAAAGCGCCATCCCTCGGCGCCACCCATCGGCATCGTCCATGCCGATGAGGTCGTCGGCATGGATGAATCGCCGGCGACCGCGGTCCGTCGCAAACGCAAGTCTTCGATTCATGTAGCCGCCAAGCTGATGCGTGACGGCGAGGTCCAGGGTTTCGTCTCCGCCGGCAACACCGGTGCCGTGATGGTGACCGTGAAGCTCTACGTTGGCACCATCAACGGCGTCGACAGACCGGCGTTGGCGGTGATCTTGCCGAGCCGGCGCGGGCGTACCGTACTGATCGACGTGGGGGCGAACATCGATCCGAAGTGTCACCAACTGGTGCAGTTTGCCGTCATGGGGAGCTTGTTCGCGCAGACCATCCTTGGTCTGGACCGGCCCCGCGTCGGCTTGCTGTCGGTCGGCGAGGAGGCGGGAAAAGGGACCGAGCTGATCCGCGAGTCCCACGCCGCCCTGGCGGCTACGCCGTTGAACTTCCTCGGCAACGTGGAGGCGCGCGAGATCTACAGCGGTGACGCGGATGTGGTGGTGTGCGACGGCTTTACGGGCAACGTCGTGCTGAAGACCAGCGAAGCCGTGGTCGAGACCATGCTGCACCTGCTGCGCGAGGAGCTCACCAGCTCGCCACGCAACATGCTGGGTGCGCGCATCGCTCGCGGCGCGTTCCGTAACTATCGTAGCCGCGTGCATTACGCCGAGTTCGGTGGTGCACCGCTTCTCGGCGCCCGCGGCCTCAGCGTAATCTGCCACGGACGCTCCTCGGCGCGGGCCATCATGAATGGCATTCGAGTAACGATGGAGTACGGCCAGCACGCCGTGAACGAGCACATAGAAGAAATGCTCGCCGGCCTCGAACTCGGCGAGTCGGCCGGCCGCGGAAAGCCCCGCTAGAAGCGACTGGCCCCGCGGCCGGCGCACCATCGAGAAAGTCACTTGTCTGATGTCTGATTCTCCAAAGATTGCGTTCTTATACCCTGGCCAAGGGTCGCAGTATCCGGGCATGGGGAAAGCGGTTTACCAGGCCTTCCCGGGGGCGCGCGAGGTGTTCGAGCAAGCCGATGCTCGGTTGCCGATGTCGATCACCGAGCTGTGCTTCGAGAGCGACGAGGAGACCTTGCGGCTGACCGAGAACACGCAGCCCGCCATTCTGACCGTGAGCGCGGCACTGCACCGCGCTCTCGTGGGACAGGGCCTGAGGCCTGACTGGGTCGCCGGGCACTCGCTTGGCGAGTACTCGGCGCTGGTGGCTGCCGGTGTTCTCGACGTCGGATCCGCCGTCGAGCTGGTGCACAAGCGCGGTCGCTACATGCAGGAGGCGGTTCCGGAAGGCACCGGCTCCATGGCAGCGATCATCGGCCTGGACAACGAAGAGGTCGCCGCCATTTGCGTTGCACAGGGCGGCGAAGAAGTGGTTGAGGTCGCCAACCTGAACGCACCCGGGCAAGTCGTCATCGCCGGCCACGCGGGAGCCGTCGAGCGGGCCGTGAAGGCGGCTAAAGAAGCGGGTGCGCGCCGCGCCATCCTGCTCAACGTGAGCGCTCCGTTCCATTGCTCGCTCATGCAACCGGCGGCCGATCGGCTCGCACCCGAGCTTGCCGCTGCCGTTTTCGGGGAGGCTGCCATGCCGATAGTGTGCAACGTCGACGCTGCCGTGGTCACCGGAGGAGACGCAGCGTGTGACGCCCTGCGGCGGCAAGTTACCAGCCCGGTGCGCTGGAGCGAGACGTTGATGTTTCTCGCTGCACAAGGGGTCGAGACGTTCGTGGAAGTGGGCCCTGGTCGGGTGTTGAGCGGTCTGGTCAAGCGCACGCTGGGCCGCGGTGTGGGAATCTACGCCGTGGACGAGCGCGAAGAGGTCGACGCCGTGGTGCAGGCGTTAGGTTGATCCTCGAAACGGAGGAGTGTGCATGAGTCGGGTGTTCGAAGGGCGGGTGGCTCTGATCACGGGAGCCTCGCAGGGAATCGGTGCAGCCATCGCCGAGCGTCTCGCCGCCGAGGGATGCGCCCTGGTGCTCTCCTCGCGGCGCCAAGAAGCGTGCGAGGAAGTCGGGGCGCGCCTGTCACAGCATGATGTAGAGACCTTGGCGGTGCGCATGGATGTCGGTGATCTGACCTCGGTCGGCGCGGCGTTCGACGAGGCGATGGAGCGCTTCGGCCAGGTCGATTTTCTCGTCAACAACGCCGGAATTACGCGCGACAATCTGCTCCTACGGCTGAAGCCGGAAGACTGGGATACGGTCCTTCGCACCGACCTGACCGGAGTCTATAACTGCTCGAAGACCGTGCTAAGATCCATGATCCGCCGGCGCAGTGGCAGGATCGTCACGATCAGCTCGGTCGTGGGGTTGCTGGGCAACGCCGGGCAAACAGCGTACGCAGCAGCGAAAGCCGGCGTCTTCGGCTTCACCAAGTCGCTCGCCCGCGAAGTTGCGTCGAGGAATATCACGGTCAACGCGGTGGCGCCCGGCTACGTGTCCACGGAGATGACGGCTGATTTACCCGAAGGGGCTGTAGAGAAACTGCAGGAACAGATCCCGTTGGGTCGGCTCGGCGAAGGTGCCGACGTGGCGGGAGCCGTGCGGTTCTTACTATCTGAAGATGCAGCGTATGTCACCGGGCAAGTCTTGAGTGTTGACGGTGGCATGTACATGTAGCGTTCTGGCAACGGAGCACCATTTCACGTCGACGCGCGATCGCAGAGAGCGCCAGCAGGAGGTTGAACCGATGGACACCCTGGAGAAAGTAAAGAAGATCATCGTTGAGCAACTCGGCGTGGATGCCGACGAGGTCACCCCCGAAGCCTCGTTCGTAGATGATCTGGGTGCCGATTCGCTCGACACGGTCGAGCTCGTCATGGGCTTCGAGGAGGAGTTCGATCTCGAGATTCCCGACGATGAGGCCGAAAAGATCGCCAAGGTCCAGGACGCCGTCACCTACATCGACGCCCACTCCGACTAGTCCAGGTCGCGGTACCGGCATAGTGGAGGCGGCGTCGCCGTCGCAGCGAGCGGATACACATGGAGCGAAGAGTCGTGGTCACCGGTGTGGGTATCGTCAGCCCCTTGGGGGTGGGTACCGCAGAGACCTGGGAAGCGTGCGTCGCCGGGACGCCCGGGGTCTCTCCCATCACCAAGTTCGACTGCGAAGGCTTCGCGGTGCAGATCGCCGGTGAGGTGAAAGGGTTCGACCCGTTCGATTACATCAACAAGAAGGACCTCAAGAAGATGGACTACCACATCCAGTACGCCATCGCCGCGGCCGAGTTCGGCCTGCAGGACGCCGGGCTGGATGGTGACGATCATCCCTACGTGAGCGAGCGGATGGGGGTGCTCATCGGCTCCGGTATCGGCGGCCTGAACATGATGGAGATCCATCACCGCACGCTGTTGGATAAGGGGCCGGGCAAGGTAAGCCCGTTTTTCATCCCCGGACTCATCATCAACGAGGCGGCCGGTTGGGTATCGATCAAGTTCGGGCTCAAGGGGCCGAACTCAGCCACCTGCACGGCCTGCACGACCGGGTCGCACGCCATCGGTGACGCCTGGAGGATCATCGCCCGCGGCGATGCCGACGTGATGGTGGCGGGCGGGACCGAAGGGGTTGTCTGCGCCCTTGCCATCGACGGGTTCGCCGCCATGCGCGCGCTTTCGACGCGCAACGACGAACCCGAGCTGGCGAGTCGGCCGTTCGAGGCCGGCCGTAGCGGCTTCATCCTCGGTGAAGGTGCCGGGGTGTTGGTTCTCGAGGCCGAGGAGGCGGCGCGGCGGCGTGGAGCTCCGATCGTCGCCGAGATCGTCGGCTATGGCATGTCCGGAGATGCGCACCACATAAGCTCGCCGCCGCCGGACGGCGACGGTGCGGTACGGGTCATGCGGGCGACGCTCGACGACGCCGGCGTGAACGGCGATCAGGTGGACTACATCAACGCGCACGGCACCTCGACACCAGCCGGTGACCGCATCGAAACCCTGGCGATCAAGAGGGTGTTCGGCGATCACGCCGCGACCATGCCGGTGTCCTCGACCAAGTCGATGATGGGACACCTGCTGGGTGCCGCGGGCGGCGTCGAGGCTGGACTCTGTGCCCTGGTGCTGCGCGATCAGGTGATCCCGCCGACGATCAACTACGAGACGCCGGACCCCGATTGCGACCTCGACTACGTGCCCAACGAGGCGCGCCAGGCGAAGGTGGAGTACGCGCTGTCCAACTCGTTCGGCTTCGGCGGCACCAACGCCGCGCTGCTCCTCAAGCGCTACTAGCTCGTACCGTGTCGGAGGCAGAGTTCCTCGAGATTCGCCGACGCAAGCTCGAAGAACTCGAGAGCGCGGGCGTCAATGCTTTCCCGCGCGGCTACGACGTCGATGCTTCCCTCGTCGCCATCCGCGCGCGCTTCGACCGTTTCGACGGCGAGCAGCTCGACGAGGCGGCAGAGCGCGTCAAGCTGGCCGGTCGTATCGTCAGCGCCCGAGGGCACGGCAAAACATCGTTCTCCGACATCAGCGACGGCAGCGGTCGCCTCCAACTGTACATACGGCGCGACGAGCTCGGTGACCAAGCGTACGCCGCCTGGCAGGCACTCGATCTCGGTGATTTCGTTGGCGTCGAAGGTGTGCTCATGCGCACCCGCAGCGGCGAGCTCACCGTCAAGGTCGAAGGCTATACGCTGCTGGCCAAGGCGCTGCGACCGCTACCGGAGAAATGGCACGGCCTCAAGGACACCGAGATCCGCTACCGGCAACGCTACCTGGATCTTGCCGCCAATGACGAGGTGCGCGAGGTGTTTCGTCAGCGCGCGGCGGCCCTGCGCGCCCTGCGGGCCCACCTCGATGCCCATGCCTTCATCGAGGTGGAGACACCGATCATGCAGCCACAATACGGCGGCGCCTTGGCGCGCCCGTTCACCACACATCACAATACCCTCGACATCGACCTTTACCTGCGCATCGCTCCGGAGCTCTACCTCAAGCGCCTCTTGGTCGGCGGGCTCGAGCGCGTCTACGAGCTCAACCGCAGTTTTCGTAACGAGGGGATATCGACCCAGCACAACCCCGAGTTCACCATGCTGGAGTTCTACGCCGCCTACTGGGACTACCGGCGCATGATGGAGTTCGTCGAAGAGCTGTTGACGGTGACCACGGAGGCGGTGCTGGGAACGACAGATTTCGAGTACCAAGGCCATGTGGTGTCGATGCAGCGGCCTTGGAAGCGCCTGCGATTCGCCGACGCGCTGGTCGAGATCGGCGGGGTTCCGGAAGCGCTGCTACACGACGAGGCGGGGATGCGCGCCTGGCTGTCGGAACGCGACGTGCCGGCCGCCGAGCTCAGCCTGGGGTACATGTGGGAGGCAGCGCTGGGCCGCTTCGTGCAGCCGTCGCTGATCTCGCCGACCTTCATCACGCATTTCCCGCGCGATGTGTCGCCGTTCGCCAAGGCCGCTCCGGACGACGAGGACTTGGTGGAGCGCTTCGAGATCTACTGCGGCGGATTGGAGGCCGGCAATGGGTATTCGGAGCTCAACGACCCGCGCGAGCAACGTGCCCGCATGGAGCAGATGGGCAAGGCGAGCGCCAAGGAGCTTTCCGAGCAGCGTGTCGACGAGGACTATATCTGCGCGCTGGAGCACGGTATGCCGCCGGCGGCGGGGTTTGGCGTCGGTATCGACCGCCTCATGATGCTGCTGACCGATTCCGCGTCGATCCGCGACGTTATCTTGTTTCCATTGCTGAAACCCAAAGGGGTCGACTAGCAGCGTGCTGAAGAGCTCTGCTCGGTGCCCTCGATGCCGCCGGCCGCGCTCCGCTCGGCGGGGCCGAATCGAGTAACGTGTTGCCATGAGTCCAAAGCGATACGAGCTATTCATCGCCCTGCGTTACCTCAAGGCGCGCCGCAAGCAGGCGTTCACGTCGATCGTCTCGTTTGTCTCGGTGCTCGGCATTGCCGTGGGCGTGGCAGCACTGGTGATCGCCCTGGCGCTGCTTACCGGCTTCCAGCAGGACATCCAATCGAAGATCATCGGCGCCAACGCCCACATCGTCATTTGGAGCGCCGGCAGCGCGCCGATGGCCGACTACGACGAGGTCGTCCGCCGCGCCAGCGAGGCGGACGGCGTGGTCAACGCCTCGGGGGTTGTGCTGCAACCGGCGGCGATCAACAACAGCTACAAGCAGGTGTTTGCCATGTTCAAAGGCATCGATCCGGACAACGCCACCACCGATCTGCTGGACCGCGTCGTCGAGGGCACGGCAGATGACCTGAGGGTGCGAGGTGAAACCGAAGGCGTGATCATTGGCCGCGACATGGCCGACAACCTGCTGCTGCGCGTCGGTGATCAGATGCAGGTCGCGATCTACGACGCCAACATGCTGACGCCGTTCGGAAGTTCTTGGTTCCGCTTCGAGGACTTGCGTGTCGTCGGTATCTTCGAAGCCGGCATGTATGAGTACGACAACAACTGGGCGCTGGTCGACCTGCGCACCGCGCAGCGGATGTTCTACCGCAACGCCACCAATGAAGGCACGGACGCCGGGCGCGCCGACGTGGTGACCTTCGTCGAGGTCAGCGTCGAGGACATCTACGACACCGAGGCGGTGATGGCGGATATCTCCGAGCGCGTCGGCCCCGCCTTTACGATGATGGATTGGAAGCAGATGAATGTGGTGTTCTTTTCGGCGCTGCAGCTCGAGCGCCTTGCCATGTTCGTCACCATCAGCCTCATCGTTTTCGTTGCGGCGCTCAATATCGTCGCGACGCTGGTGCTGATGGTGATGGAGAAGAACCGGGATATTGGCATCCTGGTGTCGATGGGGGCGCGGCGCCGCGGCATCCTCTACGTGTTTATCCTGCAGGGCCTGTTCATCGGTTTCGTGGGTACCGCGAGTGGCTTGACGTTGGGCGTCGGGGTGTCGTGGATCGCCGACCGCTACCAGCTCATCTCGCTGGAGGAGTCGATCTACTACCTGTCGCACGTGCCGTTCGTCATACGGCCGGTGGATTTCGCCGTGATCGCGCTGATGGCGCTGGCGGTGTCGTTTCTCGCCACCCTGTATCCGGCCTGGCGCGCCAGTCGCCTGGATCCGGTCGAGGCGCTGCGCTATGAATGAGGCGGCATCCGTGTTGGCGGCGGCAACGACGACCGATGTGGTGGTTAGCGCTCGCGGGGTGGCGAAGCGCTACCCCTCCGGGGAGGACGTCCTCGAGGTGCTCACCGCCACCGACCTCGAGATCGTCGCCGGCGAGCGCATCGCGGTGTTGGGCGCCAGTGGTATCGGCAAGAGCACGTTGCTGCATCTGCTCGGCGGGCTGGATCATCCTGACGAGGGCTCCATCGTCTTCCGCGGCCAGGTATTGGCGCAGATGAGCGAGCCGCAACTCGCCGCCTACCGCAACCAGGAGGTCGGCTTCGTCTTCCAGTTCTTCCAGCTCTTGCCGGAGTTCACAGCGCTGGAAAACGTCATGATGCCGTTGCTCGTCGGTCGTGAGACCAGGGACGTGCGTGAGCGCGCCAGCGATTTGCTGGCGCAGGTAGGGATCGAAAACCGCGGCCACCACTTCCCGTCGCAGCTTTCCGGTGGCGAGCGCCAGCGGGTTGCCATCGCCCGCGCCTTGGTGCGGGATCCGAGCCTGCTGCTGGCCGACGAGCCCACCGGCAACCTGGACCTCGATACCGGCAAGCGCGTCATGGAGGTGTTCGCACGGATCCAGGAGGAGCGCGGCGCGGCCATCGTCATGGCGACGCATAACGAGGCGCTGCTGGAAGGCTTTGACCGGGTGCTGTACATGCAGCCGGGGGGACGGCTCGAAGAGCGGCCGCGGGGCGCCGCCCAGACGGTAGGAACATAGACCGGACTTCTCCTTCGGTGGCGTAGTGGCCATCGGTTGAGAAATGCGGGCTAGCGCACCCTGTTGGGGTGGGCTGACGGGTGAATTGGGGTGGGCTGACAGGCGAAAGCCCTGCGCTCGACCCGCCATGGCTTGTCTTGTTGCAGCGCGAGAGGGTCGGCTATACTGGGTTTGTACGACGGTTTCAGAGGCGTCGCGGGTGGCTCGCGCAAACGCTAGGGGCGCGCGCCCGGACAGGAAACCGTTGATTGGGCCGTACACGCCCTGGCCGGCGAAGCAATGTTCGAACGCTACACGGAACGGGCACGGCGCGTAATCTTTTTCGCGCGCTACGAGGCCAGTCAATTGGGCTCGCGTACGATCGAGACCGAGCACCTGTTGCTGGGTCTCATTCGGGAGAACAACGGGCTCACCGGCCAGCTTCTTGGCCGTTCCAAGATCGAGCCCGAGGACATCCGCGGAGAGATCGAGGCGCGCACCAGCGTGCGCGAGAAGATCTCCACTTCGGTGGAAATCCCGCTGTCTGTGGAGTCCAAGCGCGTCCTCGCGTACGCCGCCGAAGAAGCCGAGAAGTTGTTCCACAAGTACATCGGGACCGAGCACATCCTGCTCGGGCTGCTGCGTGAGAAGAAGTCCCTGGCCTCCCGTATTCTGCTCGAGAAGGGCATGCGCCTTACCACGGCGCGTGAGGATCTCCTGTACCTGCTCAAGGAGAAGAACCTTACCGAGAGGAAGAAAGACACGCCCTTTCTGTCGGAGTTTTCGCGAGATCTGACGGCGCTGGCGGCCAAGGACAAGCTCGACCCGCTGATCGGCCGCGAGCCGGAGCTCGAGCGCGCCATCCAGATCCTGTGCCGACGCACCAAGAACAACCCGGTATTGATCGGCGAGCCCGGCGTCGGTAAGACGGCCATCGTCGAAGGACTAGCGCGCAAGATCGTTACCGGCGACGTGCCGCGTTTCCTTTACGACAAGCGCATCCTGGCGCTCGACATCTCCGCTGTCGTCGCCGGTACCAAGTATCGCGGGCAGTTCGAAGAGCGCCTCAAGAGCATCATGAAGGAGCTCGTCGACAATCCAGACATCCTGATTTTTATCGACGAGCTGCACACGCTGGTCGGTGCGGGATCAGCGGAGGGGTCGCTGGACGCCGCCGGTATTCTGAAGCCGGCCCTTTCGCGCGGTGAGCTGCAGTGCATCGGTGCCACCACCCCCAAGGAGAACCGTAAGCATATCGAGAAGGACCGGGCGTTGGCGAGACGCTTCCAGGGCGTGAAGATAAGCCCGCCCACCGAAGAAGAGACGCTGCGCATTATCTACGGCCTGCGCGACCGCTACGAGGAGTACCACGGCGTCGTGTATGACGATGAGGCCCTCGCCGCCTCGGTGCATCAGAGCCACCGTTACATCAGCGATCGCTTCCTGCCCGACAAGGCCATCGATGTTCTCGACGAGGCCGGAGCGCGGGTCAAGTTGGCTGCGGCAGCAGCGCCGGCGCAGCTGCAGGAAATCGAGACGCGGCTGCAGACCATAGCGGAGCAGGTCGATGCTGCCATCAAGGAGAAAGAATTCGAAAAGGCCGCCTACTATCGCGACCAGGAACAGCAGGAGCGGGAGCGGCTGGAAACGCTGCGGGCGCGGCTTGCCAACGAGGAAGACGAGTCGGAACCGCCGGTGGTTTCGAAGGAGGACGTCGAGCGCGTGGTGTCCACCTGGACCGGCATTCCGATCAGCTCCATCCGCGAGGAGGAGCTCGACAAGCTGGTCAACATGGAGAGCGAGCTGCACAAGCGTATCGTGGCGCAGGAGCAAGCAGTCGAGGTGGTGTCCCGCGCCATCCGTCGCTCGCGCGCCGGCCTCAAGGATCCCAAGCGGCCAATGGGCTCGTTCTTGTTCCTCGGCCCCACCGGTGTGGGCAAGACCGAGGTGGCCCGCGCGCTGGCCGCCTTCCTGTTCGGCGACGAGAACGCCATGCTGCGCTTCGACATGTCCGAGTACATGGAAAAGCACTCGGTGTCGAAGCTCATCGGTTCGCCCCCCGGATACGTCGGTCACGAAGAAGGCGGGCAACTCACCGATCGAGTCCAGCGCAAGCCCTACAGCGTCGTGTTGCTCGACGAGATCGAGAAGGCGCACCCGTCGATCTTCAACATCCTGCTGCAAGTGTACGAAGAGGGGCACCTGACCGACGCGCTGGGGAACACCGTCGATTTCAAGAACTGCATCATCATCATGACGTCGAACGTCGGAGCCCGCCACATAGAGCGGGGCGGACTCGGGTTCCGCAGCAGCGACGAGGAGACGACGTATCAGGAAATGCGCGGCCGGGTTCTGGAGGAGGTCAAGCGCACCTTTAATCCGGAGTTCCTGAATCGCCTCGACGAGATCATCGTGTTCCATGCGTTGGACGACACCCACCTGATCAAGATCATCCGGCTGATGGTTGACGAGGTGAACGACAACCTGGCGGCGAAGAACATCGAGATCGCGCTCGAAGACTCTGCCTTCCAGTGGATGATCGACCAGACCTGCAGCGATCGCAGCTATGGCGCCCGCCCGCTGCGACGTGCCATCCAGAAGCATATCGAGGACAAGCTCGCAGAGGAGCTCATCTGCGGCCGGATCACCGCCGGTGATCGCGTCGAGGTGACGGTGGGCAGTGAGGGCCTTGCTTTTAAAGTAGGCAAGCTGGAAGAGGAGGAGCAACCGGTCGCCAAGTAGCCGTTCAGCGTGCGCTGCCGCCGGGCAGAAGCGCCCAATTTAAGCTACAATTTCACCGTGCGGTTTTCTTCGCTCAATCCCCCCTGACGACTCCAATGGCCACAGCAATGCGTTACGTTTCTTCCCGACATCTGCGGGCTCTGCTGGTCACCGCGATCGCCCTGTTGTCCTTGGTTGTAGTGTTGCCGGCGCACGCCTTCTCGGGCGCGCCGGAGAAGGCTGCCGGCGGGTTTGCCGGGCCTTTCGAGGCCCGCGTCACGAGCGTCTACTGGAGTCTCTACCGGGGGTTGAGGCTCGCCCGCCTGCAGGGCGTCCAGGTGCAAGCCCCGCAGGGCGAGACCATCCTCCACGTCGAGGTGCGCGGCAACGTGGCGTACGAGAGCGACATGGTCAAGTTCTTCATGACGTTGCGCGAGGGCGAGCCCTTCGACTGGGCGACCGCCCAGGGCGACTTCCGCACGCTGTTGAACTCGAATTTCTTCGATGACATCCAAATGACCTGGGTGCGGGTCGACGGGGGCATCGACATCATCCTCATGGTCAAGGAGCGACCGCTGCTGCGCGCCATTGTTATCGAGGGTTCCGACAAGGGTGATGTCGACGACCTGTTGGAGCGTATGGAGCTGCTGCAGATGCCGGTGACCATCGATCAGCCGATCAACCGGCAACGCATGCGGCACGCCGGGGACGTGCTCACCACCATGCTGCAGGGCGACGAGGGCCTGCAGTTCGTGCAGGTGACCTACTCCGAGCGGCGCACGGCGGGGCTGGGGTCCGGTGTCGACGCGGTGTACGACGTCGTCGAGGGCGACACGGTGCGCATCGAGAACGTTTACTTCGATGGTGCCACGCAGTTCACCCAGAAGGAGCTGCGCTGGATGGCGAAGAAGACCAGCGAGCACTGGCTCTTCTCGTTCCTGGTGAAAAATGATCGCTACTCGCCGTCCGGCTACGAGTTCGACTCGTTCAACATCTCGAACGAGTACAAGCGACTGGGCTACCTCGACATCGCCTTCGGCGATCCGGAGATCGAGGTCTACGACATCGCTCAGATGTGGCCGCTGGCCGACACCCGGCGCCTATATGTGCGGATTCCCATCGAAGAAGGGCCGCAGTATCGCCTCGGCGAAATCCTCATCGAGGGCAACGAGCGCTTTACCGACGCCGACCTGATCTCCCTGGTGCCCTTCTCCACCGGCGACCTGATCGACGTAAAGGGTGTGGTGGACGCCCAAAAGGCGATCGAGAACTTCTACAGCAACGTCGGCTACTTCCAGATCCA
>Ga0114948_10000143_pt1 | contig 23477 bp, 24 predicted proteins | sample CR04metaG_FD_83877 | JGI IMG/M metagenome (GOLD analysis project Ga0114948, IMG submission 83877) | Deep subsurface microbial communities from Mariana Trench to uncover new lineages of life (NeLLi) - CR04 metaG | ecosystem: Environmental > Aquatic > Marine > Ocean trench > Sediment | place...
AACTGGTACGTGAGCAGGAACGCTGGTTGTTTCGGCAGGTGAAGTTACAACCCCGGTTTCTCACGCCCTTCGAAAAGGGCTGGGCAGAGGTTCCGTTTGCGGATCTGTCGGGTCGAGCGTGATGCCGGGTTCGGGATCATCCGTTGAGGTGCCTCTGAGCCATTGGCCGGCTCAGGACGGTGATATCACCAATCTCGAGCCCCGGATCTACGACATGCGCACACCGGAGGCCCATGCGCCCGTGGGTCTCTCGCAGGTGATGACCGCCGTTCATGACGCCCGGGCCGAATCCGTGGACGTCGGCCTGGGGCGCAGCGGCTTCGAACTGTTCGAGCAGCCTTCCCGGGTGGGCGACTGGTTTGACACCGACGAGGTCATGAGCACCTATTACGAAGAGTGCAGATCTCTGGCACGCAGCGTCACTGGTGCCGAGCATGTCTTCACCTACGATCATCTGATTCGCGAACCGGGACAACAGACATCGGGTGGCGGGCTCGATGGTTCGACGCGTGTGTCTGGCGCCGAGTCAGGCGGTGGTTACATTGGCACCGTGCATATGGATTACACGGCGAACACCACGTGGACCGAGTACCTCGCGCTACACGGTAAGCGCCCGCCCGCCAACCCACGACGCGTGCTGGCCTTGAACTTCTGGCGATCCATCGGTGCTGTGGCGGACGATAATCCGCTGGCTGTGTGTGATGCGCGAACGGTACGGGCCGAAGATCTCATCGAAACGGTGGTCTATGGCTACGGCGCCGAGAACTACAGTTGGCACAACATCGGCATCCCCACATACAACGTCAAGGCCTCACCGCGGCATCGGTGGTATTACTACCCACGCATGACCCCTGGCGAACTTCTTGTGCTCAAGAGCTACGACTCTGAGGGCGTCATTGGCAGAACGTGTCCACATGCGTCGTTTGTCAACCCGTTGGCGTCGCCGGATTCGCCGCCACGCAAGAGTATCGAGTTGCGCGTGTTGTGTTTTGTCGGTGGAGAACTCTGAACATCGAACAGCTTCCCTATCGGCACAAAGCGGAAGTAGAGCCTTCAGCTTGCCAGCGTCCGTATACGGACTCCACCTCGGGCTGGAACACCCCCGTGTAGTTTCAGCTCGACCGGGCGCGCGTTGGGAACAGCACGGCCAGACTGACCAGGGCGATAGCAGCCAGCACGGTAACACCCGACGAATAGTGATGGATCGCGGCAAGCAAAGGCCAGGGGTCGGTGACCTCGCCGAGGAATGCATCTCTCAACATGACGTTCTCCAACACGTTGGTCAGCGGAAGTGCCGTGCATATCCAGATAAGCCCAATCGATCCCTGGCGCACGACATTCGATCGTGCTCGACGCGCTGACCACACCAGGGCCACGGCGAACACCGTCATGTACGCGGGGGTCATTAGATAGTCCAGGCCCACCGCATAGGCGGCCGTCACACGTTCGGATTGACTCCACCCCTGAACGAGCCGGTCGATCTCTGGGGCGGAACCCGCCTCGACCAATTCAACAACGGTACCCGAATCGCGCAGCGGCATGATGAATGGCAGCGATCCAACGGTTGCGAAAGTCACCAGAAGGGCCGGGATCATTGCGTAGCGGAGTTTGCCGTGCGGAATGAATTGTAGCGGGTGCTTCACGCGCGACCTATGCGGTTTCGACCGGTAGCCCGGCCACCCGCCACTCCGGAAAACCCTCTTCCAACCGACGTGCGTTCAAGCCGCGCGTCCTGAGGGCTGCAACCGCCTCGAAGGACAGCACACAGTACGCACCGCGACAATAGGCCACGATTTCGTGGTCGCGGTTGAGTTCGGTCAAGCGACTGTCCAGTTCTGACAGGGTGATGTTGAGTGCTCCCGGCACATGTCCGGCGCGGTATTCATCTTCGGGGCGTACGTCGAGCACCGTAACCAGGCCGTGTTCCATGCGCTCCAGGAGTTCTCTTCGAGAGACAGGCTCCAGGGCGTCCTGCTGCTTGAAGTATCCGTTGACGATCTGCTGAACCTCAGCGACGTTTCGCTCGGCGACCCGCCGCAACTCAGCCAACAGATTGAGCACAGAATCATCCGCGAGACGGTAGCGCACCCGTTTGCCGTCTTGTCGAGACGCCAGCAATCCCGCCCGGCGTAGCAGCAGCAGATGTTGCGATGTGTTGGCAGCCGTCAGACCGGCGCGTTGGGCAAGCGCGTCTACGCTGGGTTCGCCTTGCGCCACAAACTCCAGCAGTTCCAATCGGTGGGCATGGCCCAGTGCTTTGGCGACCACGGCAAACTGGGTCAACAAGGCGTGTTTCGGACTGTCACTTGACATAGGCGTCGCTTCAGTCAAACATTCAATTAACTAATTGAATGATGTTATCAGACTGTCCATGCCAAGTCAGCCGTCTTGGCCAGGAGACCGCCATGGCAGAAACTGTTTTAACCGGCGCAACCGCCATCCGCCTCGGATGTTTTCTGGGCGTGTTTGCCGTGATCGCCCTGTGGGAGGTGTGGTGGCCGCGGCGCCAACTGGGTGTTTCACGATGGGCGCGCTGGCCTGACAATCTCGGCATCGTGGTGCTCAACTCGGCGCTGCAGCGTATTTTGATACCCACCACCCTGGTGGGCCTGGCCTTGGTGGCGGAACAGCAGGGCTGGGGGTTGTTGAACCTGCGACCGATGCCCGAGTGGTTCGTCATCGTGCTGGCGGTGATGATTCTAGACTTTGCCATCTATCTACAGCATGTTCTCTTTCACGCCGTGCCGGTGCTCTGGCGATTACACCGAATGCACCATGCGGACCTGGATTTCGATGTCACCACCGGCGCTCGGTTTCATCCCATAGAAATTCTGCTTTCAGCGGGGGTCAAACTCACGGTGGTGGCCGCGATAGGTGCGCCCGCTGTCGCGGTGTTGATCTTCGAAGTTCTGCTGAACGCAACGTCCCTGTTCAACCACGGCAACATCCGGATCCCACTCGGTGTAGACCGGCTGCTGCGCTGGATCATCGTCACCCCCGACATGCACCGGGTCCACCATTCGATTGTGCCGCACGAGACCAACAGCAACTTCGGGTTCAATGTACCGTTCTGGGATCGTCTGTTCGGCACGTACCGTGCTCAACCTGCCGCCGGGCATGACGACATGACGATCGGCATCGAACAATTTCGCTCGCCACGGGAGCTGCGCCTCGACCGCATGCTTGTCCAACCGTTTCGTGGCACCCTCGGCGATTATCCGATTAATCGGGAAACTCGCTAGCGGCCATCTGCGACGGGGTGTGCTGACGAATGGCCGCGCGAAATCGCCCGAATCAGGTAGCCATCGCCTCAATGAGCGCGGGGCGGGCGTTGAGCCGTTCCACGTATGCTGCCAGATGCGGCATATCGTCCGTGATCAGACCCAGCCGGCCGCACATCACACAGGCGTGGCCGAGCATGATGTCCGCGGCACTGAAGTCGCCGATCAGGTAGTCCTTGCCCTCCAGGGCCTCGTTGATGGGCGCCAGGGCTTTGCCTACCAGTCGCTGCGCCTGACCAAGCACGGTTTCATCGCGGCGTTCCGGCGGCAGGATTATGCTGTGCACCATGATCGTGTTGATGCCGGGCATCACCATGCCCTCGCAGTAGTGGAACCACTGCAGGTAAGCGGGAAACTCGGGTGCGTCCACCGCCGGCTTCAACCCACCCGTGGAGTGGCGGGCCAGGATGTATTCCACGATCGCGCCCGATTCGTAGAGGCGCACGTCGCCGTCGTCCAGAACCGGGACCCGGCCCAACGGGTGTCGCGCGCGGTGTTCGTCAGACTTCAGGTCCTTCGGATGAAACGCCATGGCGTTCAGTTCGTAGGGCAATCCCAGTTCCTTGAGCAACCAGATGATCCGGCCGGAACGACTGTTCGGTGCGTGATGTAGTTTCAACATGGGCTGCCTCGTTATTGATCGGATGATGGGGGTGGCTGATTGAGCTCAATTACATTCCCAGAAGGGTCTTCGCAGATTATCTGTTTGCCTCCGGGCCCCTCTGATCCCTCGGTGACCCGCGAAACTTTGCGGATACGGGTCGCACGATGTGCTCCGTGCATGGTCCTTGTATCCTCATATTGATAAGGAGATGGTATCAGGCAGGCCGTTGACCGAAAGGGAGATTGTTCATGAACCGGGTTGTGATCGTAGGTGCGGGTCCGGCCGGTGCAAGCCTGGCCTATCTGCTGGCACATCGTGGGATAGAGGTCATTTTGCTGGAGCGCCGTCGCAGCTTCGACCGCGAGTTTCGCGGCGAAGTGTTGATGCCCAGCGGCATCGAGGCGTTCGAGCAGATGGGCTTGACGGAGGTGCTGGCCAAGGTGCCCGCTCACACGCAACAGGACATTTCGATGTATCTGAATGGCCGGTTGGTGCTCCGCGAAACCCTGGCGCCGGATGACTTCCAGGGTCGCCGCCCGCGGGCGGTATCACAGCCGGCACTTCTCGAGGCGATCGTACAGGAGGCGGAAAAGAGTCCGCATTTCAGTTTCGAACGGGGTGTTTCGGTTAAAGCGCTGTTGCGTGATGGAGACGTAATCTGTGGCGTTCGTGTCCGCGATGACGACGGCGAGCGATCCCTTCATGCAGATCTGGTCATCGGCGCCGATGGCCGCAACTCTGCGGTACGCAAACAGTTGAATCTACCCGCCCGCCAGATGAGCCCCCCCATGGACATCGTGTGGTGCAAGATTCCCTGTCCGGACGAATGGGCGGGGATGCGCGGCTACGCCGGGCGAGGGCATCTGCTGGTCGCTTACCATACCTGGGACGATACGTTGCAACTGGGATGGGTCATCCTCAAAGGCACGTTTGGTGAGCTGCGCAGCAGAGGCATCAACGGCTGGATTGAGGAAATGTCGAACCACGTTTCCCCCGATTTCGCCGAGCACCTGCGCGCGCATCAAGATGCCACACAAAAACCCTTTCTGCTCGAAAGCGTATCCGACCGCGTGGACCACTGGAGCGCCCCCGGCGCCTTGGTGATCGGCGATGCGGCCCACACGATGTCACCCGTGGCCGGACAAGGCATCAACATCGCGCTGCGCGACGCCATCGTCGCCGCAAATCACCTGGTGCCTGTCCTGGCCACCGCCGCGGTCAATCAGACCTCGTTGACGAACGCGCTAACCGCGATCGAGAAGGAACGTTTGCCTGAGGTCGAAAAGATCCAGGACATGCAGGCCCAGCCGCCAAAAGTTATACTAACCCGTGCCTGGTGGGGCGAACCCGTTCGCCGCCTGGCAGGCGTCGCGCTCGGCAACCAGAGAATTAGACAGCGAGCCGCAACCAGGTTCGCTGCGTTCCCTTACGGGGTCACGCAAGTCCACATGACGGTGTAGCTGTGCGATATTTGCCAAGAAAGCGCCGTGGGGGCAATGGGGGCACGGGGACACTCGTCTAATTCGGCTTTCACTTTCGAGGACTTGCAGTGGCAAAAATTGAGCAGGATTTCCTGGAGCGGTCGGGCCCTCGGGGCGGCGATTTCAAAGCGCCGCCGTTCATTCCCCGGATTCGGAACGCCGATCTGGGCCTCGAGAAACTCGCTGGAGAGCGTTATTACTCACCCGAGTTCATGCGGGCCGAGTGGGAAAACATCTGGACCAAAACCTGGCAATTGGTTGCGCGAGTCGATGAGTTTTCAGAACCGGGCGCATTCTATGTCCACGAACTCGGCAAGGAATCGTTTTTGTTCGTCAAAGGCGACGATGGTCAGATACGCGGCTTCTACAACGTCTGCCAGCACCGGGGGAACCGATTGTGCCAGGCAGACCACGGTGTATTGGAGACGTTCACCTGCCCGTTCCATGGCTGGCAATGGGCCAACGACGGTTCCTTGAAGCGAGTCATGGATCCACAATTCTTTCGCCAGTTCGACGGTGGTGTACCGGCCGACGAATTAGCCCTGTCCCCAGTGAAGATCGACACGTGGGGTGGCTGGTTGTGGTTCAACATGGATCACGACGCGTGCCCCCTGGCAGAGTACCTGGGTGCGCCGGGAACCCACCTGGAAACCTACGAGTTCGAGAAGTTCCATCTCATCGACTATCAGACGTTCGAATGGAACGGCAACTGGAAACATGCGTGGGATGCATTCAACGAAAGCTATCATTTCGGCGCGCTGCACCCGGATATGATCGAATTCGGCGAAGGCCACGACATCCCGATCGAGCTGTTGGGCATCCATTCGAGGATGTTGAACTTCAACCGGACGGTCAGCGAAATAGTTGAAGATCAAGAGTCCTTCACACCGTTGCGCAAGCACATGATGACGGCCGGGGCGAATGGCGAAGAGGCTGACTATTCGGGCCCGGCGAAGGATGTGCATCTGGAAGAAATCCGCCGGCGCCGGGCCATGGAAAATGAAACGTACCTGCCGTTCAAGCACATGAACGATGAACAATTGGTGCACCAGTATCACTACTCGTTCTTCCCCAACACCACCTTTACCCAGACGCCCGACGGCGGTGCGGTGTTTCGTTACCGGCCGCACGCGACGGATCCCAACCGGTGCTATTACGATTTTTTCATTCTGGCGCACCTGCCGCCGGGTACCCCGAAGATCCAACGACCCCCGCACAAAACCCACGCTCATGAAGATGGCATCGACTACGCGCAAGCCTTTGACGGAACGTTTGATCCGATCCTCGCCAACGTCCTCGCGCAGGACGGGTCCAACATGGTGACGATGCAGGCGGGGGTGCAATCAGATTCATTCAAGGGCATGAACCTGTGTGAGCAGGAATTGAGGCTACGCCATTTTCACAAGACGATAGACGACTTCATCGCGGGGACCGTCAGCACGCGAAAACTACTTCCAGCGGATGCGTACCTCGAGTAGCGAGGACTGTCGAACAAGGTCGTCCGTTCCATAACGGCGAACGAGGTCCGATGCGGTGCTTGGCGTAATTTCAATAAGATCGTTACCGGAGAAACAAGGATGAATAGATTCCTGATCACAGCGGTCGTTGCTCTGTTCATCGGCGCGAATCCGATTAATGCGCAACAAATTGAGGGCACCTGGCACGGTGATAGAGCCGGGGTGAAGTTCTATCCATCCGGCGAAAACATCGCCTACGACAAGCCCGCCCCGACAGTGCATCCAAAGCTCACCGAACATTCGCAAAAGATGGTACCGGGTGTCTACCAGGTTGCCGATAACGTTTACCTCGCCTACGGCTACGCATTGACCAGCCCCGCGATGATCGTTGGCGATGATGGCATCATCATTGTCGATCCGCCCGAAGATGTAGATAAGGGGCTGCGCACGCTTGAGGAATTTCGCAAATTTTCTGACAAGCCCGTAAAGGCGGTAATCTATTCTCACTGGCATATCGATCATTTTGGTGGTGTGGCGGCGTTTGTATCCCACGAAGATGCGGCTTCTGGCAAGGTTAAGGTCATCGCGCACAAGACCTTCCTGGCCAACGTAATCAGAGGCTCTGCGGGTGGCCTGGGGCCCATCCTTGGTGCACGAGTCGATTATTCGCTTGGTACGTTACTGGATGTCGGTCCGGAAGGACGTATCAACGGCGGGCTGGGTCCTGACTTTGTCATCCGAAACCCAAGCCTGGTTGTTCCCAACGTCCTTGTCGACGATGTACTTGATATGAACATTGCCGGTGTACAGATACAGATCAAGTGGATCCCCAGCGAAGCGCCTGATGAAATCGCCGTATGGCTTCCTGAAACTCGACTGCTGCATACCGTGGAGATCCTTCAGGGTGAGTCCTTTCCCAATCTACACACGATTCGTGGCACTCGTTATCGTGACCCGGAATTGTGGTTCACAGGCATCGATACGCTACGCGAATATCCGGCCAAATATATGGTGTCGTCACACGGGCGTCCGGTTTCAGGAGAACAAGCCGTAGCAGAAACCCTGACCGCGTACCGCGATGCAATTCAGTATGTGTACGACCAGACTATCCGGCACATGAATCTGGGAATGCTGCCAGATGATCTTGTTGAGGTTGTAAAGCTTCCACGCCATCTTGCCGAGCATCCGTGGCTCGGCGACTTTTACGGTGGCGTGGCTCACTCAGTGCGGCAGATCTATGTCGGGGAGCTCGGGTGGTTTCTCGGTGATCCCACGTTCCTGGATCCAACCAAGCCAGTTGAAGCTTCACGACGTTACATAGCGTTGATGGGAGGCCGGGACGCGGTTATGGGAGCAGCGGCGAGCGCCGCGGAGGGCGGCGACTACCAATGGTCGGCTGAGCTGGCTACCCATCTTGTGCGCGTGAGCAACGATGACTGGGATGCGCGAGAGCTCAAGGCTGAAGCATTGCGCAAGATTGGCTATGGCCGCACAAACAACAACTGGCGCAACTGGTATCTGACTGCTGCGCAGGAACTGGACGGGTCGATCGACCATAGTAAGGCGATTGAGTTGTCGGCACCTGATCTACTGCGTGCCTTTCCTACGGCAGAGCTGATCAACGGACTGCGCTTTCGCTTGCAGGCTGAGAATACTTTGGATGTGAATATGACCTTGGGTTTTCGGCTTCCCGACGTTGACGAAGAGCTGGGGTTGGAGATTCGACGTGGCGTGGCGCAGTTCTACAATTTCTTGCCGGCAGATGCCGACGTAGTGCTGGAAATAGATCGTTCAACGCTGAACGACCTCCTATTGCGTGACATGAACGCCTTAGGCATCGACGGGGTGGATCCAGCATTCCCTCCGTCCGTCCTCGCCGCATTGTTCCAGTCGGGGCAGGCCCGGCTGATGACGGGTACGCTGGAGGATTTTCAGAAATTTCTTAGTTACTTCGATCCAGTGGCCAGCGAGCCGATTCCGCTGACACTCCGATAATGACTAGGTCAGCTTTCCTTGGCACGTATCTTCACCTATTGGATCCGCTTCTTCTCTGTGCTCCTCGCCCGCGGCCTAACAAGTCGCACGCCAGATCGACAATCGGAGTAGGGTTGGTGGATGTATGACTCGGGGGAGCGCCATGAGTATTCGAGAACGCTATCAGGCCTATGCAGACGCCTTCGAAGAGAGCTATGTGGACGACGATTGGTCTCGTATTGAGCAGTATTTCACGGAGGACGCCGTCTACGAGGGCGACCCCGAAGCAATCGGGCGTGCGGCAGTGCTCGCCAAACTGAAGAGCGGCGTTGACGCGTTCGATCGCAAGATGGACACGCGCACACCGGATTTCCAGACGCCGAGCGTCGAGGGCAACACACTCGAGATGCTGTGGACTGTCACCTACCAGAAGGCCGGCGCCCCCGATCTCAAGATCTCGGGCCGCGAGACGGCCGTGTTCGAGGGCGAGTGCATCTCGCGCCTGCGTGATGACTTTGATCCCGAAGCGGAGAAGGCCATGGGTGAGTGGATGGCGGAGCACGGCGCCAAGCTTCAGGGCTGAGGCGAGGACGCACCTGATACGCGATTCGGCGTGGTTTGTCTCACGAAACGAAACGCGCCGGGATGGCCGGATCGTCCGTGTCCAACAGCGGCACGACCTGCGCGGGCAGTTCGGCATAGGCCGTGGCCCACTGGGCAATCCAATCGGGGTCTGCCACGTGGTCCGGATGATGGCCGGGCGCCAGCGATCTGAACAGTGCGGGGGTGACGTTGCGGTAGAACTGGCCAACCATTCTCCAGAGTCGCACGCGACTGCTCCATTGTCGCCAGGTACCGTCGCGTTGCAGCATGAGCTTGTAGGTACGGCGCGCGGAGAACATCACGTGCAGCGCGGCGTAGAAGAGGCCGTAGACCCGCATGAAGTAATGCCCGTACAGATGCTGATAGACATCGAACGCGACGGTCTTGTGCTCTGTTTCTTCGACCATGTGCCACAACACCAGCGAAGCGACCACGGGATTCGCGTGCGTGAACAGGTCGCTTCGCTCACGGATCAACCATTCGGTTAGGCCAATGGTCATGGTTTCGAAGCCCGCGGTGTAGGCCAGCCGCCATTTCAGACTCTTCGTTTCCAGACGCTTGTAGGTTTGCGCCATCTCGGCTTCGACCGCCTCGAGCTCGGGATAGCCGTTGCGTTTCAGCACTTCGTTGTAGCGTCGATGGTTGGTGTAGTGCTGGGCTTCCTGGCCGACGAATGCGCGCACGTCTTCTGCCAGCGACGGCTCATCGATTTGCGCCAGCGCTTCGCGTACGTTTTTGATCAGAAATGGTTCCAGATACGGCATCGCCAACGATGTCCCGTTCACCATGTGGCTCCACTCGGGCTTTGCAGCGTTCCAGATCGGATCGATCGTGTCGATGAACTCGAAGGGGATCTTTCGTATCGGCATGCGTGCAGCGTTGGTCTCAGGGTTCATTACGGAGCGCCTCAATGTTCCAGATGAAGTAGATGTGCGAACGACGGTACTGACAGTTGATCGTTGCGCGCCGCGAGATAGCGTCGGTTCTGCTCCGTGGCCGCACAGTTCTCGCGAACCCGCCAACCGGCAGCTTCGGCAAGCGCCTCGATGTCTTGCGGCTCGAAGAACGAGCGCATCGGCTCCTGTTGCAGAGCGACTGCGACGCGCGTGCCCCACAGAAGCGGCGCGCTCAGGTCAGTGGGTGGGGGTTCGCGCCAGTAGTCCAGGACCAATTGCGACCCGGGTTGGGTGCGCTCGGCCAGGGTCGTCAGCGTGGCTGTGATCGCCTCGCGCGTCAGGTAGTAGGTGGTGCCGAGCCACGAGCCGAAGTCGGGTGTGGTGCTGTCGATCCAGACGTGTGCCAGCGCCTCCTCCTCGAAGTCGACCGGGAGGAAGGTGAGTTCGCTCGGTTCGGCGATGCCGCGTTCTGCGAGTAACTTGCGTTTCCAGCGTTGTGTTGCGGGATGGTCGATTTCAACCACCTCGATGGGTGGGTCGGTGGGCCTGAGCGCCTGTCTGAGTGCGAAGGTGTCGAGTCCCGCGGCGAGCACAACAAAGCGATCGACGCCGGCCTCTCGCGCCTTGGCCAACGCGTCTTCGGCGTAGCGTGCGCGGACGACGATCTGGGCTCGCATCGTCGTAAAGGCATTGCGGGTCTGCCGATAGCGCCTGACCCAGGGCGGCGAGAGTGCCGCGAGGCGCTTGATGAACCGGCGCTGGTAGCCCGGCAGCAGATCATAGGCGACGTGGTCGTCGAACACGGGTGGCGCATCGTCAATGTGCACGTGGGCCGCGCGGATGAACGCGGTCGCCGTGGCGGTTCGACTGGGAACGGCGTCCAGCATGGGACCAATGTACAAGCCCGGCGGGCGTCTTGGTAGAGTGCAAAGCCCATTGTGCAGTTCGCAACGATCGTGACCGAGGTTCTACGGTGAAGAGAGTCGCTGTGTTTGTGGATGTCCAGAACATCTACTACACCACGCGCCAGGCTTATGGTCGGCAGTTTGATTACCGAAAACTCTGGCAGCGCATCAGTGCTGCAGGAGAGATTGTCTCAGCGACCGCCTATGCGATTCATCGTGGCGACGCCAGGCAACTCAAGTTCCAGAGCGCCCTGAAACACATCGGCTTCACGGTAAAACTCAAACCCTACATTCAGCGTAGTGACGGTAGCGCGAAAGGCGATTGGGACGTGGGGATTGCCATCGATGTGCTGGACGCCGCTCCAGACGTCGACACCGTCGTGCTGCTCTCCGGAGACGGCGACTTCGATCTGTTGCTGGAAAAGATCAGACGCGATCATGCGGTCGAGGCTGAGGTCTATGGCGTACCGGCGCTCACGGCGAATTCTCTCATTGCGGCGGCCAGTGTCTATCATCGTATCGATGAAGACCTGTTGCTGTAGGCGGGAGCCGCTGACTCGACCAGCACCATCATCCACCATTGCCACGACATGCTGATCGACTTGGCCGGATCAAATCGTATTCATCTATAGGATGAAACACCTTCACGGTGATGCGCTCGTTAACGGACTACCATCGTGAACTTTTAGTGCGCTTTTCCGGCATGACCGTTGCGACGTACAAAGACATCGATTCAAGGATATTGAAATCCATAAAGAACCCGGTCCGGGGAGCGTACGAGATCAAAATCAAGCTCCCTGAATGCACGTTTCTTGGCGTTCAGGGGCAGCCGGATTTCGCGGATGTATATCTGGCCCTCTACCCCGATCAGCTCGTTATCGAGTTAAAGTCGCTCAAACGCTACGTCTTCCAGTTGCGGAATCTGGTCGTCTCGTACGAACGGCTAATCAACGTGATGTACGACGACTTGATGTCTACGTACGGCCCCAAACGGTTGCGGATTGTCATGATCTGCAACCCGCGTGGCGGTATCAGTTCCAAGCTCACGATCGACTCGGACTGGAAGGCACGCGGCGGCTGCGAAGAGTTCAGCGATTGGCAAAACGCCGCAGACGACGTCTGGGCTGTAGTGATGTAGCGTCGGACGAGCACAAGGTCCTGCTGCTTCGCAAGTACCCTTTATCTGAGATAACCTCCTCGCGTTCACCCTAGAAATTTCCCGGTCCAGGCATCGAATATGCAGACACACCAAGCTTCCTGTCATTGCGGCGGCGTCGAGTTTGAATTTACCACCGACCTATCCGCGCCGATGGAATGTAACTGTTCGTTCTGCGTGCGCCGCGGCGCAATCTTCCACCGAGTCGAGGACAACGACGTTGTCGTCAAACGAGGCGAAGACCTGTTGACGCGGTATGGCAATCGCGAATTTTCCGACCACTTCTTCTGTTCGAGGTGCGGCATTCACTGCTTCACGCGGATCAACTTTTCTGGAACGACCTTCCACAATGTGAACCTGAGATGCGCTCAGGACATCGACGTCGCGTCGTTGTCACCGCAGATGTTCGACGGTGCGAACGAACTGTAGCGGTACGCGGATTGCTGTCCGCGGTAGAGATCATCAGTATGCGCGATTGAAGCCAGGAGGGCGGGGTACTATCGTGGTCGCTGCGGTGGCTACCGGTCGCGGGAAGGAGGACAGGCCATGGCGTTCCAGGAAGAAGCCGCGTACGCACTCGCGTCCTGGGAGCGATTCGATGCGGCGATCAGCGACGAACTGCTGCTTGCCATCACCAGTGCATTTGTACTGGTCGCAGTAGCCGATGGGGACCTGGCCAGGTCCGAAATCGATCGTTTCACGGCGTTGCTGCGAGCGCATGCCAAGGCGCTGGCACCGCTTGATATCGATCGGGTCGATCACCTGTTCCGGGATCTGGGCGGCGCCCTTCTGAGCGAACCCACGACCGGCCGTCAACGAGCGCTTGCGTGCATCTCAGCGGTCGAAGGCAATGCCGTCCATTGCGAGTTGGTTCGCTCTGCCGCGGAGATCGCCCTGGCGGCTGACAATCGAGAGTTGGCCGCAGAGCACGAGGTGCTGGGCGCGATTTGCGACGCGATGGGCATACCACGGCGCCCGTTACGGTCGTGTTTGCCGACGAATTCGTGATGCCTGGATAACGCAGCACAAAAGAAGGGCGGTGCGAATCGCACCATCCCTTGGCCAACGCGTCTCGATCATTGGCTGGCTTTGTAGGTCTCCTCGCCGGCCCGTGCGTCCACCCAGGTCTCGGACACCGTCTGACGTGCCAGGTCCGCGAGCGCAAACACGGCCTTGGCGTTCCGAGCATCCGGCGCGTTACCGGAACCCGGCCCCCAGGCGCCCGGCTCAGCGTCTGTGACGATTGCGATCTCGTTGGGGTTGACCCAGTAAAATCGGCTTTGAGTCACCCCTGGCGTGGCGCGCGCCGCGCGACAGGCTTCCAGCGCGGCTAAGGCCAATTCGTTGCGGTCGGCCGCGTCCAGGCGCTCGAATTTGCTGACGTGAAGTGGCATACGGTTCTCCCTCTTTGCGGAATCGGACTGACGTTATCCCCCTTTGGAAACGCACTTGCAAGCAGCCGGGCTACCCCCGTGCCGTCAACGTAAACCCGTCATATCCGCTGTCTGCGACCTCCCGGCACTTTTCCGCGTAAGGCGGAAATCCGAGATACGGCATGAACACCCTGGGCTTGCCAGGGATGTTGGCGCCGAGATACCAGGAGTTGCAGGTGGGATACAAACTGGAGTCGCCGACTTCGTTCACGTGGGCGACCCAGGCATCTTGCGCCTCGGGTGTGGCGTCAATGCGCGCGACGCCTTTCCGGTCGACGTAGGCGATGCAGTCGGCGATCCAGTCCACGTGATGCTCGATCGACGGCAACATGTTGGTCAGTACGGAAGGGCTCCCAGGGCCCGTGACGATGAACAGGTTGGGGAAGCCCGCGACGGCCAGCCCGAGATAGGTTTTCGGACCTTCCTTCCACGCGTTCTGTAGCGTGCGTGCCGCGAGGCCTCGGATATCGACTTTCGCCAACGCACCGGTCATGGCGTCGAAGCCGGTGGCAAAGACCAGGGTGTCGAATGCGTATTCGCGCGTGGCCGTGTTGAGCCCCACGCGCGTAATGGTTTTGATCGGATCGTCAGACACGTCCACCAGCGTGACGTTGGATCGATTGAAGGTCGCGTAGTAGTTCGTATCGACGCACAACCGCTTGCACCCCACCACACTCGTCGGCGTCAACAGGGCTGCGGTGGCGGGGTCGTCCACGAGTTCATGGATCTTACCGCGGATGAAGTCTGCGGCGGTCGCGTTCGCGTCTGCATCGAAGATTAAATCAGCGAATGATGCGAGAAACGGTAAGCCGCCGCTTGCCCAGCGCGATTCGTATTCACGGACGCGCTCCTCGGCGGAGACGTCTACGGCATTGGCTTCGTTGTAGTCGAAGTTGGCATGAAACGCGGTTTCCTTGTTGGCTGCGCGAAACGCCGGGTAGCTGGCCTTTCTCTCGCGCACACAGTCCGGATCGAGTGGCTGGTTGTGGGCCGGAATCGAAAAATTGGGAGAGCGTTGGAACACGGTCATTTGTTCCACGTGCTCGGCGATCAACGGGATGCATTGAATGCCGGAGGAGCCGGTGCCGATCACCGCCACCCGCTTACCGCTGAAATCTATCGGCTCGTGGGGCCATTGGCCGGTGTGGTACCACTCGCCGGCGAAACTGTCCAGACCGTCGAAGTTCGGCAGGTTGGTCGAGGACAAACAACCCGTGGCCATGATCACGTACTTTGCATCGAATTCGCCGCCATCGCTGGTGTTCACTGCCCAACGGTTTGTCGATTCGTCAAAGTGAGCGGAATCAACCCGGGTGTTCAACTGGATGTCGCCGCGCAAATCGAAGCGGTCGGTGACGTGATTGATGTAGTTTAGAATCTCCGGCTGGGTCGCATAGCGCTCCGTCCACTCCCATTCCTGTTGCAACTCGGCGGAGAACTGATAGGAATACTCCATGCTCTCGATGTCGCAGCGCGCGCCCGGGTAGCGATTCCAGAACCAGGTGCCGCCGATGCCGCTACCGGCTTCGAATACGCGCACGGTCTGCCCAAGGCCGCGCAACTTGTGCAGCGCATAGACGCCGGCGAAACCGGCGCCGACTACGATCACGTCGTACCGTTGGTTGGTCATGCAGCGAGCCCCCCTTGGTCAGCGGTCGTTGAATCGGCCCCGCGGTTGATAGTAGCCGATCGGGCAGCGCAGGAGCACTGCGCGACCGACCCGCATATCGTGAATCCATTCCTTGACTTAAACGGCCCCAACCCTCAAGGTGCGCCCGCGTGTCGAACGCGCGACGCTCTCAGTCGATGAGTGTCATCTCGATACCCCTTGAATATTCCGTTCCTCCTTATCGTGCGTGGGATTGACGGCAACTCTCGAAAATTGAGAGAGGCAACGTCATTGCGGCCCGCCATCGCTTTGGGCCGTGCGTATGTTGGCGACTCTCCTTATTGGAAAAGACAATTGAATCAGAATAATTTCGAATCTCTGGGGCTCGGCGGAAAATTGCTCCGTGCCTTGAACGACGTGGGTTACGAACAACCTACTCCCATCCAGGCGCGAGCCATCCCCACCCTGTTAGAAGGTCGGGATCTGCTCGGTGTCGCACAGACCGGAACCGGCAAAACGGCGGCGTTCGCGTTGCCCGTGTTGCAACGATTGGATGATGCCAACCAGCGTGCCCAATCCAAGCGACCCCGCGCGCTGGTCCTTGCGCCGACCCGTGAACTGGCCATGCAGATCGCTGAAGAGTTTGCGACCTACGGCAGGTACACGAAGCTTCGCCACGCCGTCGTCTTCGGCGGCGTGGGTCAGCGCCCGCAGGTCAACGCACTGCGAAAGGGTGTCGACGTGCTGGTGGCTACCCCCGGGCGGTTGTTGGATCTCGCCGGCCAAGGCCACCTGGATCTTTCGGCGGTGTCCGTGTTGGTCCTGGACGAAGCGGATCGTTTACTTGATATGGGTTTTGTGCGGGATGTGAAGCGCATCGTGTCGCAGACTCCGAATACTCGTCAGTCGCTCCTGTTCTCGGCCACCATGCCGAAGGAAGTGGTTTCACTGGCGCAGGAGATGCTTAAGGACCCGGTGCGGGTCGATGTCTCACCCAAGCAGATGACCTTGCGGGAGGTCGACCAGCGCGTGGTGATGGTAAACAACGCCGATAAGCGCGACGTGCTCCGGCATCTGCTACACGACGATGACGTGTCCCGGGCGATCGTGTTTACGCGCACCAAGCATGGCGCGAACCGGCTGGCGAAGCAGTTGGGCAACGACGGCATCGTCGCCGAAGCCATTCATGGCAACAAAAGCCAGGGCGCGCGTCAGCGGGCGCTGGCGAACTTCAAGAATGGTGATGCCTGGGTGCTGGTCGCCACGGACATCGCCGCGCGCGGCATCGACATCGATGGGGTTTCCCATGTGTTCAACTACGAGCTCCCTCACGAGCCTGAGAGTTACGTGCACCGTATCGGACGCACAGCCCGTGCCGGTGCAACCGGTGTGGCGTGGTCGCTGGTGGACCCGTCCGAACGCGGCCGCTTGCGCGCGGTGGAACGGCTGATCAAACACACGCCCAGGGAAGTGGTGGTGGAGCTTCCGGATCGGGAACTGGCCACGATCCAGCGGATGGATCCGCAGCCGGAGTCGCGGCAGGGCCCGGACAACCAGAGGTCCCGTCGGTCTTCCTCGCAAGGCCGATCCAACGGCAACCGCGCAGGCGGGCGGCGTCCGCGGCGCAGAACGCGGCGGCGGGCGGCGTAGTCCGAGTTATTCGGGTGGTTCCGGCACCTACCTGAGCGCATTGTCCCGCGACTTCTGCAGCATCATCATGCGCTCGTAGGCGATGTAGTATTTATAGATGTTGCTGACGTATTGCACGGTTTCCCGACCGATTTCCTCGGCCGCGACGGTTTCGACATTGCGAAACCAGACGTCAGGGTCCAGTCCCAACACTTCGGCCTGGCTGCGCAGTCGGGCGATCCGCGCCGGGCCCGCATTGTAGGCCGCGAAGCTGAACAGCACCTTGTCGAGATCGCTCATGTCGCTATCGGTCGCGAAGTAGCGGTCGTGGATGAAGCTCAGGTATTTGGTGCCCGCCTCGATGTTGCTCTCTACCTGATCGATGTTGGGGATGTTGACGTTGGGGTCGCGTGCCGTAGAAGGCAGCAACTGCATTACTCCAACGGCCCCGGCGGGGGATCGAACACTCTGATCGAGGCGTGACTCCTGGTAGCCCTGCGCGGCGATCAGCAGAGCGGGCAGACCGTATTTAGCACCGTACGTTTCGAACAATCCGATGAGATTCTCCAGGCGCATGCGGCCCTCGTCGTTCAGCGCGCGCTCTGCCCACTTCGTGTCCTGCAAATAGCGGTTGAACGAGATGTTTCCCATCAACGTTCCCTTCTTGTGGCCCGCCACGAACTCGTTGATGGCGCTCGCAAGTAGCGGACTGTCCTTTCGGAAGGCCCAGCCGATCTGCTGATCTTTGGCAACGGCGAGGTCGTCGCGCACGCGCAGGTCGGTAAATATCTGCGCCCAGAACGCTGCCTTGTGGCTGTCTACCACGACGATGGGAACGAGCCCTGCGTTGACCATCTCAAGCAGGTCTTCATCTTCGAGTGCCTCTGGTGCCAGGCTCAGGGTAATCAGTTCCTTGCCCTGCGCGCGCAAGCGCTCGTTCAAACGCACCAGGCTCCGGTAGTAGCTGCTCGATTCGCGCACGTAGATTTCGCGTCCGCCCAGATCGTCGAGCGCGCGCAGCGGCGCTGACGACGGGCCCGTGACGATGAGTTCCTTGACCCCCTCCAGGAACGGGTCCGAGAAATCGACGAGCGCGGTGCGTTCGGGGGTGATGGTGAGGTTGCCCAGCGCGATGTCACCGTAACCCGCGAGGAGACCATCGATGAGGTCATCGCGAGCCACCGGAATCATCACTATGTGCACCTTCAGGTGGCCTCGATTGAGCCGTTCGTTGAGCTGTTGTCCGAACAACTGGGCGGCATCGTAGGCAAGCCCACGCTGGTCGCCTCCATCCAGAAAGTAGAAGGTCTTGCTCATGGGCACAAGTGCGCGGATCACGTCGCGCTCGATCATGCCGTCAAGGTCGCCCGACCAGGGTTCCCGCAGCAGCTCGAGTTCGTCGAGCGCGGTGCCGGTGGCCGTACGGGCGGAGTAGGTATCCAGGTTGGTGCCGGACGACGCTGCGGGTGGTGGTTCGTTGACGCCCGTGGCGCTATCCGTCGATCGCTGATCTGGGCCGGACGGGCTACAGGCGCTTGCGAGGAAGGTCGCCGTGGCAATCAGGATCGCGCCGAGCTTTTGAATGTTCATGCGTCTCTCCCGTACGCTCCCAGTCGCAGCGAAGGCGCCGCTGATTTTACTCGAAGTATTCAGACCACTGCGCGAGCAGACCGCGTAGCAGATCTGCGTTGGTCGAATACACCCGCGTCCGCCCCTGCCTGCTCACGTTCAACAGTCCGCTGGTCACCAGGGTTGCGAGGTGCCGGCTGGTCGTTGGCCAGCTGCACTCGAACCGGCGCGCGATCTCCCCCGCGTTGGCCGTGCCGCGATAGTGTACCGAGAGCAGAATCTGGCGCCGGGCGGGATGGGCGAGTGCGGCGAAGACCGCGTCGGCTGTCTCGAGCGCTTCGAGCCCCTTGGGTTTAGTCACCCAAGCGCTCGACGTGTGGAAACTCCATGTTGGGTTTGTCGCCGCGCGTCTCGCACAGCTGATCCATTGGCTCCCAGATAGCCATCACTTCGGGGTGCTCGTGTGCCCGGTCACTTGCGCCATCTTGCCAGTCGAAAATCTCGAAGTAAATCGGTTGGCCGTTGTCTTGTTCCGCACCCTTGTAGTGCACCGACGACGCATCGGTGACCAGCCCGAGTCGGTGCAGCGTGGGCCAGTGGTTGCGCAGGAGCGTTTCGAATGCGGCTTCGTTTCCCGAGGCAACGCGGTAGTGACAGATCACTGTGTTCGGCATGAGGGCGTCTCAATGTTTAGCGAGGCTGCTAATCATCGCATCGACCGAGTTAATTAGCAAGAACGCTAAATGAGGGCGGGCCGTCAGGACCAGGCCGGCAAGTCGCGCCAGGCCGTGTCGGTGCCTAATGCCGCCTGCTCCGCGTCGTAGCTGTACAGCCAATGTTGCTGGGGTGAGAAATCGTCTCCGAACTGCTCATTGTTGCGGCGGAAACGGGCGTTGCGCGCCGCCACTTCCCCAACGTCCTGCACGTGATACCAGCGTTCCGCATTGCGCGACTGCTGAACGAGTTGGTTGGCGCGATCGCGACGCAGCGTCTCGTAGTGTCGCAGCGCCGCCACCACATCACCGTCACTCAGCGAGAGCGTGCGCGCCAGCACCCAGGCATCTTCAATGGACTGCACCGCACCCTGGGCGTGGTAGGGCAGCATGGCGTGTGCGGCGTCTCCCATGAGAGCGATCCGCCCGGCGACCCAGGAATCCAGCGGGTCACGGTCGTAGAGCGCGGTAACGAAGGGTTGTTTCGTCGCTTCAATGAGGTGGCGTGGTCGCGCATACCAACCGTCGAACGCGGCGATCACCTCCGCCTTGCTGGCTGTCTGGGACCAGGATTCTCGTTTTGCGCCTTTACTCTGGCCGAGTGCGATCCAGTTGAGCCGCGCCCCGCCGCAGACGTAGTAGTAGACGAAGGACAATCCCGGCCCCATGTCGACGTAAGCGGACACGGGTATCTCGAGGTCTTCGATGTCCGCGGCATCCACGACACCGCGCCATGCCACGTACCCCGACGCCCGGGGCGGCCCGGGTTTGAACACCTGCTCGCGCACCCGCGAGTGGATGCCGTCGGCGCCGATTAACACGTCCGCCTCGAAACGACGCCCGTCCGCGGTGACGGCCCAGGCTGCATGCTCATCCTGGCCCACGTCCACGACTTCGCTGTCGAGGCACAAAGCCTTTGCCTCGAGCGAGGCGGTGAGCGCGTCGATCAGGTCAGACCGGTGGGCGTGGTAATACGCGTGCCCGTAGGCTTCACGTACCCGCGGCATAAGTGCCGTGCGCAGGATCGTCTCGCCGGTATCCCAGGCGCTGTACTTATGAAAATCGGGTTCGGTACAGAACCCGCGCAGCGCATCGCCCAGGCCCAATGTCTCGAGTACGCGCACCCCATTGGGGCTCAGTTGAATACCCGCACCAACCTCGGAAAAGCCGGGCGCTTGTTCGATCAGAACGTGGGCGATGCCGAGTTGCTTAAGCGACATCGCGAGCACCGAACCGCCGATGCCGGCGCCGATCACGATCACTTTCATCGTCGTTGAACCGTGGACCAAGAACCTCGATCGCGTCAATGCTACCGCAGTTGCGGCGCTTCCATCCGGCTCCGTGCCGTCTTAGTCTCTGCCGGGGAGAGCAGACCGCTGGGAGCGCAGTGACTCGTTCATCGATTGATGGCGTCGGATAGAACCGGCGGGCTGGCCCCGCTGCGCATTCGCGACTTCCGGCTGCTGCTCGGCGGATTTGCCATCGGCCAGATGCTGATGCCGCTGCAGTTCATCACGCAGATCCTCTGGGTGCAGGAAAACGCCCCGGACGACATCTGGTTGATTCTCGTCGCGCTGATCGGTGCCAGCCGGGGGGTGGGCACGCTGACCTTCGGGCTGTACGGTGGCGCGCTCGCCGATCGCTTCGATCGCAGGGCGCTGTTGCTGGTCACCCAATCGCTGCTCCTGCTGACGACGCTGGCGATCGCCGCACTGATGTTCTTCAGCGTTGGCAGTGCGGCGTTTTTCGCGGCGTTTTTCGCACTCACGTTTCTGGCCGGCGGTCTGCAGAGCATCGATGCGCCCACGCGGCTCGCGATTGTTCCGGACATCCTGGGCCTTGAACTGACGCCTGCGGGCATGTCACTGAATCAGGCCGCGGGTCAGCTGGCCATGCCCGTCGCCCTGTTCGGCACGGGATTTCTCATTCACTCCCTTGGTTTCAGTGGCGCCTACCTGCTCAGCGCTGTTGGGCATCTCATTGCCATCGTGTTCATCGGGATGTTGTCGTATCGCACGGTGTTCGGTGACCGTGGCCACGGCCACGCACGCTATAGCCTGGGCGAGGTGTTCGGCGACGTTCGCGACGGACTGCGCTATGCGCGCAACCATCCGGTGATTCTCTGGATCATCGTGTTGGTCGCCACCATGATGGGGTTGGGGTTCCCCGCCACGGCCAATCTCGGTCCCACCTGGGTCACCACGGTGGTGGGTGTGGAGATTAAGAACGTGGGCCTGGTCGTGATGACCTGGGGCATCGGCGCCTTAGTGGCCGCCGTCGCGCTCGCGCGGTTCTCCGCCATCGAGCGCCGCGGTGCGCTGATCGGCCTGGGAACCGTTCTGTTTTCCGTCTCGTTCCTGGTGTTCGTGAGTGATCACACCGTGCTCAACGTGGTGATCGGGAACTTTGGCCTGGGTGCGGGCATGACGATTACGATGGTCTCGAGCACGATTCTGATTCAGCAGCTCGTCCCGAACGAGGTCCGCGGTCGCATCATGAGCATCTTTCAGCTCAACATGGGATTTGCGCAGCTGATGACCATGCCCGTCGCAGTACTGGGCCAATGGCTGACCTTGCCGGTGTTGTTTCCGATCATGGCCGTCATCACGCTCGCGAGTGTCCTGCTGATCCTGATCCTGCGCCCGCAGATCATGCGGGCGCGAACGCCGGGACTGCAGCAGTCGTGACCGTTAGACGCCGACCCCTTCGTCGGGCACCCAGCTACCATGGAACCCGTACGGGACGCGCGCCGGCAGGTGCACGCGGGCCAGGGCCGGGGCATCGAAATCCTGCGCATCCCATATGACCAGTTCGCTGGTGTTGTGACCGGCGTCGTACACGTAGCTCAGGAGGAAGCCATCGTCTTCAGCCGTTCCGCCCTCCCGCGGGATGAAGTACGGCTCGCCGGTGTGACGGCCGGCGCCCATGGCAATTGAGCGGGTTATTCCGGTCTTCAGGTCGTGCTTGTAGATTCTGGAGAAGTCGAGGCCGTCGACGGCCGCCGTGTAGCCGTAGCGGTACGGTTTGCCAAGGCGGGCCGGATGACAGCGCGGAAATTCCTGGCCGCGGTCATGGATACGTGTCTCGCTGGACCGGCGGGTGGTGGGATTCAGCGTCCAGCGGTCCAGGGTCGCGACGTTGTCTCCGAAGGGACCGTAAATGTCCCGATCGAACATCCGCTCGTAGCGGCACACATCGATCACGACATTGCCGTCGGCGTCGTCGTAGGCGTTCATCGGGTGGTACACGTAGCATGGGCTGACGTCGATCCAGATGACGTCCTCGGCCGCACCGTCGCGGGGTAACAGGCCCACCCGCGCGCCGTGATCGTCGTCCCAGGCGAACGGAAAACCGCCGCGTGTCACCAGCATGCTGAGCTTCACGGTCACCGGCAGATCGTAGATGACGATGTAGCGCTCGGTGATGCTCATGTCGTGGATCATCGGCATCCCGTCGACGGGGATATCGACGCTCTTCGTCACCTTTCCGTTGGGCCCGATACGCACGTACTGCACGTAGCCGCGCTGATTGGGCCACCAGTAGCACATGGCATGCAGCTCACCCGTGTCGGGATCGAGCTTGGGGTGCGCCGTAAAGCCGCCGGGCAGAGTGCCTTCGAAGGTGTTGACGCCGATCGTCTCCAGTTCGTCGTCGAGTTCAACCGGCGGGGCCCCCCCTTCCACCAACGCCCAGGTGCTGTCGGCAAAACCGATCACATGGGTGTTCGGCCCGAAGTCGGGAAGCTCGCCCTCGCCCGGCTCGCCCAACACGTTCGCCACATGCGTGCTGCGGACCCAGCGATTGCGGTACCAGACGGCCTGCCCGCCGTCGAGGCGGACGCCGTGCACCATGCCATCGCCGATGAACCAGTGATGCTCGAGCGGGTCGACATCCTCGACAGGGTTCGGCCCGTTGCGCAGATAGCGGCCCACGAGCTGTTCGGGGATCTGGCCGGTGACCCGAAGATCGGTGGCAGTGATTTCAGCCTCGACGGGTGCGAAATTCCCCGTCAGGTACTGCGCCGCGAACGCGTGCGACTCGCGACTGGTGCAGCCGCCCACCAGCCAAGGCAGCGTACCGGCCGCGGCAGCAACTTTCAGGAGTTCGCGTCTGTTCATTGTGGCTGTCCCGATCCGTTGAAGCAGGGCCGTCGATAACACAACACCT
>Ga0114948_10000145_pt1 | contig 23356 bp, 22 predicted proteins | sample CR04metaG_FD_83877 | JGI IMG/M metagenome (GOLD analysis project Ga0114948, IMG submission 83877) | Deep subsurface microbial communities from Mariana Trench to uncover new lineages of life (NeLLi) - CR04 metaG | ecosystem: Environmental > Aquatic > Marine > Ocean trench > Sediment | place...
GCCATCAGCACGTCACCGATGGCTCGGGTAAGACCGGGGTCCTTGTCCCGCACGAGCATACCGCCGCAGTATCCCGCGATCAGCGCCACATCAGCGCCGTCTTCGAGGTGTTCGTCGACCTTGAACCCGGCATCGCGCAGCAACTCGGCCACGGACACTTTCTTCTTCTGGGTAATCTGACCATGATCCGACACCACCATGATCTGCAGTGACTCTTGCTGGTCCGACGAGCGCCACCACTCGATGACGCGAGCGAACTCGTTATCGGCATGCCGCAGCGCTTGCAGACTCTCCGGTGCGCCGATGCCGTAGGCGTGGCAACTATCATCCGGTTCGTCGTACCAGAGAATGGTCAGATCGGGTAGCTCACGCCGGCAGATGTGCTCGAGGAAAACGCTAGTCGCGTAGGTGATACCCTCGAGATTGGGCAAAACCTTCTGCGGAGGGGCACCCAGCCGCGCGACGATCTGCGCCACCTCATCAGGCGGATAAGAGGTGTCCGGCGTGTGGCAGGCCAGACTAAGATGTGAGTGGTCCAAGACCTGATGATGCTTGAGCCGGACACTGCCGGGGGTGTTCGTGCTTATGATCGCCAGGCGCCGCCCGGCCAAACCCAGGATCTCGCCGACAGATACTGTACCGTAGAGTTTGCCATTGTATGCTTGTTGCGCCTTCTCGATGCGCGTCACACTGGAACCTTCGAAACGCTCGCGCGGATCGACACTCCGATCAAGATAACGGTTAGCGATCATCCCGTGCTGAGCAGGTGTCGAGCCGGTCACCAGTGAGGGCAAGTTAACGTAGGTCTCGCTGGGAAAATAGCAACGATGATTCTCAAAGTTGACGCCGTGTTCCGCGAAACGAAACAGATTCGGCATCAGCTCTGCCGTGACCATATCGGGGCGAAGACCATCGAAACCGACGAGCAGAAACTTCATTCGCGAAAAACTTTTCCTTAACTACAGTTTAGGCACGCAACCTATGTGCCTACTTCTATCTCAATCACTCTTCATTTCCGGTGTCACCGTCCGAAATGTCACCTCGAAAACTTTGCTCAATATCCAGCTTAGTCGATTAAAGCGACACATCAACGTGTCCGAGCTTGCCCTCGGCCCACTTCGCTAGGCGCAACAAAGGGTAACAATAGATGAAATAGAAGCAAGCCACAGCCAGGTAGATTGACAACAAGAATTGGGGCTCACGCATGGTCAAGTTCTCTCCCACGCGCACCAGCTCGGAGATACCGATGACCGAGACGATGGACGTGCCCTTGATTATCGTGACATAGAGTCCGCCCATCGGCGGGATAGTCATCTTTAGTGCCTGCGGCAAGATCACATACCACATCCGTTGCGCCAGATTCATGCCGACGGACAGACCGGCCTCATTTTGGCCTTTAGGTACCGCCTCGATCGCAGCACGGATAATCTCGGCGGCGTAGGTCGAGGTGTAGATGCTGAGCGCGATCACGGCAGCTGGATACGCTTCCAGCTCCAGAAGGGCAAAGCCCGTCGCGGGGAGCACGAAGTAGACGATGTAGAGCTGCACGAGAAACGGCGTGGCGCGCAACAGATGGATGTAAAGGCCCAGGGCGCTTGCGAGGTAGGGGACGTTAACGGCACGCACGAGGCCAACAGCAAAACCAAAAGAAGTACCGAAAAGCAGCGCGAGTATCGAGATCTTGATGGTCACCCATAGACCCGCAAGGAAATAAGGGGTGCTTTGCCAGAGAATTTCGCGAACTTCCCACATGGTAATTTCGTCTGATCCTATACTCCGCTCAGACGACGCTGGGCGTAGTTTGAGACGTGCAGCATAATCACATAGATCACCAGATAAAGAGCTGCGGAGGTGAGGAAACCTTCATTGGGCAATAGTCGTTCACTCATCAAGATTAACCCGGCAGCTGTGAGCTCGGTGACGCCGATAAAACTGACCAGCGAGCTGTCTTTGATCATGACAGCCGTCTGGCCAATCAGTGGCGGTATCACCCTGGCGATGGCCTGCGGCAGGATGACATGACGCATGCGCTGCAGATAGGTCATGCCCACCGATTGCGCGCCTTCGACTTGTCCACGCGCAATCGACTCGATACCAGCACGAATAATTTCGCTCATGAAAGCGCCGGCATTCAGCGCCAGGGCAATAATCCCCCCCTCGAGCTCGGTAAGTCTGCGATCAAGCAGCGGTATAACGCCAACTGCAAAATAAACGAGGTACACCTGGATAAGAAGCGGGGTCGAACGGATCGCCTGGATGTACGCAGAAGCCAGTAGATTTAGCCATCGACGGGTCGAGATGTTCATCAGCGCGACCATCGTACCGACCGTCAAGGCAATCACGAGAGACCATGCCGAAACCAAAAGCGTTACTTCGAGTCCTGCCAGGAATGCGGGGAAATACGTCGCGACGACCCGATAGTTATAAAATCCTATGATCCAGTCCATGATTTCCCATTTAAGGGCTCGTCACAAAAAAAATGCGGGGCTCCACCGTAGCAAAGCCCCGCAACGTCATACCTAAATATATGACAATATTTTATTTACTGATGATCTTTCTGCCAATCCTGGCTGAGTCTCCAATACTGAGCCCACTGATCCATCTTACCGTCGCGTTTTGCCCACGTAATCCAGTTATTGAGCCAGGCGATCAAATGCGTCTTTTCCGGACGCACGCCGAACGCTTCTGGCCAGACATACAGGTCACCGTCGAGAATCATAAATTCATCGCCGTACTTGGCCATGTTGGCCTTAGCGGCGGAGATATCATTGATGACGGCCGCGACTCGGTCGGTCGATACAGCCTTGGCAAGGGCAGGGCCGCCGCCGGTGAACTCTTTGATCGTGGCCTTCGGCAGATGTTTTTCCAGCAGTTTCTTATTGCTGCTGCCGGCGACAACGCCGACGCTTATGCTGCTCTTGTTGAGGTCCTTGAAATGCTTCAAGCCGCTGCTTTTCTTGGCGTACATCACCGTAGGGCTATTGTAGAAGGCGTCGGTGAACGTAAGAACCAAGGCACGTGCTGGTTTGGGTGCCATGTCGGCCGCCACGAAATCGGCCTTGCCAGACACGATGGCGGGGATGAGGCCCTTCCAGTCGTAGTCGACGATCTTCAGCTTGACGCCCATGTCCTTGGCGATGGCCTCGACGATGTCGATCACGAAACCGACGCGCTTGCCATCCTTGTCAATAAAGCTGACCGGCGGCCCCTGGGTCTGGGCGGCCACGATCAGCTCGCCGCGCTTGATGATATCGTCGACGGCATCGGCATTGGCCAGGTTCGGGGCCACCAGCGCAAGCCCCAGAGTAACACTTGCCATGCCAAGTAGTCGTTTCAGTATTGTCATGTCGCTCTCCTCCGTTTCGGTTGTTCCAATGTCTACTGGCCGACCCACAGTCCTCTCTTTGTGGGCATCACAACCCTGTAACTCGGCTGGTATATACCATACGCATCGGGGCTAGTCCATTAAGCTCCCAAGCGCGCACAGCCTACAGAATCTGCCCCAAGAAGGTTCGCAGCCGTTCCTCCTTGGGATTCTCGAAGAACGTCTCGGGATCACTGTCCTCGATGACGGCCCCGTCATCCATGAACACCATACGGTTGGCCGCTTTGCGGGCGAATCCCATTTCATGGGTGACCACGACCATGGTCATACCTTCGGCTGCCAACTCCTCCATCAGTGCGAGCACACCACCTACGGTCTCTGGATCCAGCGCGGAAGTCACCTCGTCAAATAACATGATCTTCGGGTCCATAGCCAGCGAACGGGCGATGGCGACCCGCTGCTGCTGCCCGCCCGAGAGCTGGCTCGGGTAGCTGTTACCCATGGCAGCGATGCCAACTCGTTCCAGGAGACGGTTGGCGTTTGCCTCGGCTTCTTTGATTGAGCGCTTGAGCACGACGGTCTGTGGGAGCGTGACGTTTTTTAGCGCTGTCTTGTGCTCAAACAGGTTGAAGTGCTGGAACACCATGCCCACCCGTTGGCGCAGCTGATTAAGATTGGTCTTCTTATCGGTGATGTCCATACCATCGATAACAATGCGGCCACTATCGACGGTCTCAAGCCCGTTAAGGGTGCGCAACAGCGTGCTCTTGCCCGAGCCGCTGGGCCCGATCACCACCAGCACCTCACCTTTGTCGACGTGGTTGCTGACGTTTTGCAGGGCCTTGACCGGCTCGCGGCCCCGAACGGTAAAAGTTTTGGAGATGTTTTCGATCTCCACGATCCTCGTCGAATCTCCCATTGGTTCGCGCTTCTCCTCAATCGGTGATCGGCGACTGCCAGAACACTACTTCTTGTCTGCGCTCTTTGAACCCGTAACGTCGCCGTGAGTGTCGGTATCGACCTCAACTTCCAATACATCGTGGCGCCAGAACTCCCGATCGAACTCGATGATGTTGTCAAACTGATCGAGGGTAGTGCGGGTGAGATACAGACCCAGCGTGCTGACGGCGACTTGTAATGCCTGTGCTTGCACTTCATTCAGCGCGGTGGGGCGCATGGTAATTCGCACTCGGCATTCAACGATGCCATAGTGCTGCTCGAGCAGGCCAGTCAATGATTGCTCCAGCGGCAGCTCGAGCAGCTCAGGGCAGCGGGTCGCGTTCACGTATAGCTACTCTACCAGGACCGCGCGTCCATCGATGAACCGGCGCCGTCGAATCAGAAATACGGGTTCTCGGTCCAGGACGGCCAGGTGCTTGGTGGTCCACGACGACGCAGGAACCATTTCCTTGGAAATCAGCAATGTGCCGGGAACCTTCCCCTGCGATCACCATGGCAGGGACGTTAAGTCCTTGCTCCCACGGCTGTCAAGTAGACCCAAGATTTGGCACGCCGCAGTTGCGTCCAAACCTATTGCGGAAAGAAGCGGTACCCACCCGGAGACACGATCGGTTCGAGTCCGTCCTGGGGAGCCAACCGCGTTCTTTTAGTTGTTCAAACTGGCCAATAGCCACCTGATCATCTACGGCAGCTCCTGGCCAACTAAGTTGGTGATCGTAAACTCATCGGCAACGACACCGCCTATGTCCTTAAAGTAGCAGCGCGCCTTATCGGCTTGGGCGCCAACATTGAAAGTGCAGAAAAGTGCGCCATGGCTTGCCCCCTGTTGGGACGCATAGATGCTCGCCCACTCGCCGTTGCAGCCATACGGCGCCACGGACGGCAAACAGCGTTCTTGATTTCTAACACTCTTACCCGCCAAGCCGGAAACGAATACAAAAGAAGCGCCTCGTACAACCCGTACTTGTTGAGGGTGAGGCCAGTCAGGATCAACGGTTTGGCTTTGCATACCGATCAGGGTCTTCGTACGGGAATAGCTATGCTCATGCGCGGTGGCAATGATGGCCCCACCCTCCCTACACGCTTCGTAGACACCCCATCCCGTGCCATCGTCCTTAGCCCCGATCTGCATCTTCCTTTGATTCTTATGCCACGAACAGATTCGCCAGATGACGCTAGTCTGCGCCAATTCGTTTCTGATATAAGCTTCGTGGTCGATACCCTTTATGCCAACCCCAGAAAGGATAAAAACCAGGCCTTGGTAGCTACAGCTTGATTTGACACCGAGATCGCCGCTACAGGTTGCTGCGGGGATTCTGGCCAATCGCTCAACCAGCTTTTTTTGATACCCAGTCCAAGCGCCGGTGTCGTGATTACCGATGGAGGCAAAATACGGGAAATCCGCTCCTAGCACATCGTTGATGCGTCGATCCCACGCAGTTGGATCATCTTCGTAATCAAGATCGCCCTGATGCAGCACCATGTTCGCACCCTCGCTTTGGATAAGCGCGAGAACCGCCAAGGCATCGCTACTAGGACCTTGATCACCGATGAAGGCAACCGTAAAGTTAGCCGGCGGAATTGTTCCAGCAACAGCGGTGCTATCCGCCAGCTCGACGTATGGAACGTTCACGTAAGCGACATGATCCACTGTTGCTGTAAAGCTCTGAGAGTCAGATATTTCTGCTCCCATTTCATCGTTTCTTGCTGCGGGTGTAAGATCTTCGACAGTTGCACGATCCTTCGTTAAGACAAGGTCAGAAGAATCGGATGGTTCCACTGCCACGACGACAGGCGCTACGGCAGACGTCGCATCTACAGTTGCATGACTCATTAGCGATACAGAATGCCGCCATGGTTCTACGGTTGCCTCATCGTTCGATGAATGCAGAGATGCGACAGTATTAGGATTCCCTTCTAGGACGGACGGATCACTGAACTCACCACGGCTTGTAAGCGGTGAATCCACGATCACTACAGCAGCCGCCGCTAGACTGAAAAACCTGAAGAACAAATGCACCTGAGTGTCTCTTATCGATATCGAGCCCCGAGTGGGCCTACCGACTGCCACATTGCCACAGGCTGTCTAGGCTAATAGCTTAGACCAAAAGCACTTTGATACAGAACATGCTCTGACATCTAACGCGTGCCCACTTGTTGGTGCGTGACGGTACGCGCCCCGGGCACATTTCCATGAGTAGTCGTTCGCTTTCCTCCTTCACCAGCATTTCCCGAATAATCGGGGTTAGAAAAACCCCGCCATTGCGACAACGCGGGTTGCTGCATTTCACATGGACCTCAGAAAGTTGCTCAAATATTCGTTTTGGCAAGGCAATACTCTCGATGTCACCAATTGGCTTCTCGGTAACCTCCACAAACAAACGACGAAATGCCTGTGACTTCCGTGGTTTAGTTACAGCACGCTGTTGATCTTCATCGTTGGCCTGTTCCAGCTCGCTACTGCCCGATCGTAACTGCACGACTTTCATCATCTTCTGCTCCATCGCTGTGTAGGTCTCAGTTGGGCTGCACTCGCCGACGATGGTTGCTGGCGAGTGGAGCCCTTGATTTGCCTATTGAAATACGTGTACTTACTCTTCCTCGTCCGCTTACGGGCATGCGCCAACACAAAAACAACTCTCAACCGCCGTCTGGTTGAAGCTGGCCTCGCGCACCAGAATTTCAAACTTCACCTCGCCGTCGTTCAAATCGCTCAAAGCGAGTATTTCCGAGGGCACCCCGAACGACCTTGCGTCGGGCGAGAGAATGATGCTCGTCCTGAACGGTGTTTCGTCGATCTCGACAACGACCTCGTAATTATGAATTGTAACGGGCATTGGAGGTTGTACGCCGGCACCGCCACCTTCGGGATCAGGGTGTGACATCGTAACCTCAGCCCAAGTAAGCGTAACCGGATCGCCCTTGTTGACCACCGGCAATTCTGCATCACAGTTCGCCGCTGCAGCGGCGCCGTTTACTTCGACAACGGCGGGCGCCGGCATGACATGTGTGAGCTTTACTTCGCTCTCAAGCTCAATTCCTTCAAGCGTTACGCCCTCGATTTCATACGTTCCTTCCGGGAACCGACGGAAGAACTTCTCGGGCGGCAGCTCGTCGAACGTCGGCTCGGCGCTCTCGAAGAAGAGCTCGGTCAGGCCCTGTCGCCGCAAACGCCCAGTAACTCTAATTTTGAGCATCCTGCGCTCTCCTGGGTCCTCGATCACGAGCTTCTTCCAGGCGTCGCCATCGATCAGAGCGTGGATGCCTAAGTCGCCATCGGTGTCGTTGAGTTCGAAGAAGATCTCCGCTTCGGCGAAGGGGATCTCATCCCCGTCATCGTCGGCCGAGCTTGCCGGCGCGACAATGCCTAATGCAAGCGCAGCTATCGTCGCGGCAAAAGCACGTGACAAATGTACATGTTTTATTGCTGTGATAATCGCTAGTAGAAAAGTCAGGTAGGCCATGGTGCTCTCTCTTTTCCGGTTTGTCGGAATGGTCATGCTAGCGAGCCAACCTGACCACAACGTGTTCCCAAAATGACCATTTCGTAATGTAAGGCCGTAGACAAAGTGCGAACTAATCTCCTAAAGTGTCCCTTACTAAACGGGTGGCACCTATACCAGCGAAATTTTAGTAATCGCCATGAAAGTACTGACCTACCTCACAGGTATTTATATTGCGCTTGTGCTATCTCCCATCGCGCAATCTGGAGGTGCTTCAAGCGCGCCCGGTACACAGGGTCGGTCTTTGCAAGGTGCGCATTTGGTTGGCTTCATCGATGGTCGATTAACGGTTAACGCCCGCGATGTATCCCTGCGAGAACTGCTTACGGAAATTGCCAGAAAGAGTGGCTTTACACTGGTTCTGCTGAGTCCACTGCAAGATAAGATGACTGTCGAATTCAAACAGCTGCCGTTACATAATGCATTCGAGCGAATCCTAAGACACCGCAACTTTGCGGTGGAGTACGACACCTCGGCCGGCGCAAGTTCTCGCGTTGCTGGTCTGTGGGTTTTCCAAAACGGTGAGCAGAATGGACCGGCGCAAACTATTGTGTTCACAAAGCCAGAAGCCGATCGATCTCAAGCAGCGACCGCGGTGGACAATAGCGTCGTGCAAGCAGTATTTGTCAGCCCGAACCCTGAAGATAGGGAGGATGCGGTTGAAACGCTGGGGCAAAGTGGCCAAACCGATCAGATCGACAATCTGAGCTTGGCATTGACAGATGTGAATGCTGATGTGCGTGATGCTGCAATCGATGCGCTCGCTGACATCGGTGGCGATGAGGCCGCGCAGGCGCTAGCCGTTGCCTTGGGTGACGAGAATGCAGCGCTGCGGGAAGGTGCGGTCGATGCACTCGGTAAGATCGGTGGCGACACCGCTATGCAAGTACTGGCAGCGGCACTACAGGACAACGATGAGTTCGTCCGCGAAACGGCCACAGAAGTACTTTCCCAGATCAAGAGTCAGAGCAATTGAACCCCAACTTGCCATAGCAGTCTGCATAAATCGGGATCGCTGGACACTGCGCAAACATGACCGTTTGGTCATAAAAGACAAGAAACTGGGTCGACAAGTAGACAAGCCGCAAAGCGGTCTTTAGAGTGAAACCGGCCCCAAAACATTGGGGATAAGGCCCCACGATGCGCGTATTGCTAATCGAAGATGACCTCAAGATCGCTGTCTTTGTAAGCAAAGGGCTGAAGGAAGCTGGTTTTGTCGTCGAGCACGCAAGCGACGGCAAAACTGGGCTACAGATGGCGATTAACGAGTCTTATGACGCTGGCGTCATTGACATCATGCTACCTGGCCTGGATGGTCTTTCGGTCATTGACGAGCTGCGGCAGCGGCGTATTAAACTGCCAGTGATTATCCTCAGCGCTAAGCGATCGATCGATGAACGGATCGAAGGTCTCTACGCGGGCGGTGATGACTACCTTACGAAACCCTTTGCTTTCTCCGAATTGTTGGCGCGCATTCATGCCTTAATTCGCCGCGCGAACGACTCTCCCGAGCCTACAGGAATTACGGTTGCTGACCTGTCCATAGATCTACTCACGCGACTTGTCACACGCGAGGGAAAAACAATCGATCTTCAGCCCCGGGAGTTCTCGCTTCTCGAATACCTTGCGCGAAATGCTGGGCGCGTGGTCTCGAAAACAATGATAATGGAACACGTGTGGGACTATAACTTCGATCCGCATACGAACGTTGTGGAATCTCGGATTTGCAGGTTGCGCGACAAAGTCGACAAGGACTTTGGCGCACCTCTCATTCATACCGTACGGGGGGTGGGCTATGTTCTTAAAGAAACTTCGTAGCTTGCGCCATACCCTAGCTCTGCGTCTAACGGTTTGGTATGCCGGGATATTCGTTGCTTCGTGCGTTCTTGCCTTTATGCTGGTGTATGTACTGATGGTGTCGATCGTGCAGGAGCGCACCGATGCAGATTTGGAAGAGGACATCGACGAGTTTGCAGTGCTCATGCAATCAGGCGGGCTTGAACGCGTCAAGGCCGAGATGTTGCTGGAAGCGCAGGGTGAAGAAGTGAACGATGTTTTCCTTCGTCTATGGACACCCAACGGCGATCAGATCGCAACGACGGATCTTTCTTCGTGGCCTGAGCTAGGCATGCCAGATGGGCGTCTGCTACAGCTCGACAGCACCGGTGAACCGGTACTGGAAACTCTGGCGCTACCTGATCGCGAACACAAAGTGCGTAGCGTCTATGGCAGCATAGGGCCCGGTCTAGTACTCCAAATCGGAGAATCCTTGGAGGAGGACGAAGCGTTGATCCGCGCCTTACTCACTGGATTCCTCATCACGATAATGGCGATCATCGCACTGGGCGGTCCGATCGGGTGGTTTATGGCGCGACGAGCCTTGCGTGGGGCCGACCCCACCGGCAATAGCAAGGACATTGGTGAGGAACTCAGTTTGCTGGTCGAATTACGCAAGTGGGAGAATCTCGAGATTGATCTAGCCGCCGCCATTTTCGAATCGGGGGATGCTTTCGGGATAAGAGCTGGCGAACACGCCAACAGTGTATTTGTTAAACTCGCATATGAGTTTTGAACCTACGCGCCCAGGCTAGTTAGGCTACCGTCACCCGCTACGCGCCTGTACCGCATCAACGCTTTCGCCCTGTCCCGTTTGCCTTGAGCTTGGTAAGGTAAGCCTTAGCGTTAACCACTACCAAGGAGGCAGGGATGAGGACCAACTTCACGGCAAGTCAGTGGTTTCGTGATGCTTGTTAATATGTTTCTACCGGGGATTGTCGTTGTTACGCTTGGCTTCCGGTGGGACTTTCCTTCGTGACCAGGAAGCCACTCAGTAGGTTATGAGAGCCCTCTCCACGACAGACGCGGAAAACATCCTGCGCCAGCTTTATGGTATCAGTGCCTCCGCGAACCGGTTGCCGGGTGAGCTTGACCTTAATTTTCACATCCGTACCGATTCGGGCGATCAGTATTTATTAAAGATCTACCCGCCCGGTCGTGATGGGTCGGTTCTGGATCTTCAGAACAAGGCCCTCGCCTATCTGGGAAGCACAGCGCCTGATCTCCGTATTCCCCGCGTCGTAACGACCCAAAGCAGTGATGAAACTGGTGTATGGGTAGACCCTGTTGGTGCTACGCGCTCAACGCGTCTACTCACTTGGCTGAGCGGCAAGCTCTGGGCCGAAGCAAAACCAGATGTCGCGAAGAGTGGTCCAGAGCTTGGCGGGTTTCTCGCCAAGCTCGATAAGGCACTCGTGAACTTCTCGCACCCAACCATGGTCCGCGACTATCTTTGGGACCTACAACACATCGACCGCCAGCTCGAAGTAATCGAGCAAATCGAGCCCATTGTGATGCGCGAGACGGTTGCCAACGTGATTTCGCGCCTGACTAATGATCTGTCGCCGCAACTTGCCGACCTACCCAAGCAAGTTATCCACAATGACGCCAACGATCGCAATATCGTGCTCAACGCTGACGGTAGTCTGGTCGGGCTGATTGATTTCAACGACATGCTTTACAGCTATCGAGCCGGCGAAATAGCGGTCGCCTGCGCCTACGTCATGCCAAGTCATCCGGATCCGGTTGGCACGGTGCTACCTATGTTGGCCGCCTATCACTCAGAAAATCCACTGTGCGAAGATGAGATCGAGTTACTATTGGATTTAATCGAAGCCCGCATCGCGACAAGTATTTGCATGGCGGCCCGCCAAATCGTGGATGATCCGGGAAACGAATACTTACTGGTTAGCCAGAAACCGTTTCGAGCACTACTCGACTATCTAGCCACGGAAAATCGTGAGCTGGCCATATACCGTCTTCGCGATGCCTGTGGGCTGCCCGCAAATTCCAAGGCGCCGAAGATTATCCGTTGGTTAGAACAGAATCGACATCAGTTTGCCAGGGTATGTGACTTTGACCTATCAGACCCGACCAAGCTGCTAACTATTGACCTCAGTGTCGACGGCTCGGACATGCCAGATGCTGATGCATCACCAAGTACGGCTGAGCTCAGCGAACACCTGTTCAAGAAGATAAAGGATTCGGGTGCCGATGTCGGCATCGGGCGCTACCTGGAACGGCGCAATCTATATAAATCTGACCGCTTCCTCATCGCCGATTCGCCAGAGCAGCGCGACATCCACCTCGGAATCGACCTATTCATGCCAGCTGGCGAATCTATCTATGCGCCGCTAAACGGCAAGGTAGAGGCGTTCGCCAATAATAGCAATCGTTACGACTTCGGCCCAGTCGTCATCCTGCGCCATGACACCGATGACGGCATACCCTTCTGGACGCTCTACGGTCATTTGAGCGAACAGTCTCTCGACCGACTTCGGGTCGGCCAAGCAATAGAGCAAGGTGACCTCGTAGGTTGGGTCGGAAACTATCCCAAGAACGGCGATTGGCCCCCGCACCTGCATTTTCAATTGCTCACTACTCTCCTAGGTATGGGAACCGGTATCCATGGCGTCGCTACCATAGGCCAACTTGATGCTTGGGAAAGTATATCGCCGGACCCGAATTTGCTTTTGGGTATCCCTTTCAGGTGCCGAGCCGGCGTTCCCAGCTCATCGCAGTATCTGACGAGTCGACGTCGTCGTTTTCTTGGAAAAATGCTGAGTCTGTTCTATGAACAGCCGATCAAGATCGTACGCGGTAAAGGACAGTATCTTTACGACGACCAAAACAATCGTTGGCTGGACATGATCAACAATGTTTGTCATGTCGGGCATTGTCACCCCTATGTAGTGGCCGCCGGACAAGCGCAGATGGCGCAACTCAATACCAACACCCGTTTCCTTCATGACAATATCGTTGAATACGTTCAACGGCTAGTGGCAACCTTTCCACAGCCGCTATCAGTATGCTTTTTCGTCAATTCCGGCAGTGAGGCCAACGATCTCGCATTGCGACTCGCTTGGACTTACAGCAAACGACGTGACTTATTAGTCGTCGAACACAGCTACCATGGGCATCTGTCTTCGTTAATCGACATTAGTCATTACAAGTTCGCCGGCAAGGGTGGGGCAGGATGTCCTGACTATATCTGGACCACCCCCTGCCCCGATGGCTATCGCGGACGGTTCCGGTATGCAGACCCCGAGGTGGGGCAGCACTACGCCAGCACCATCAAACGTCAGATCGACACCATGCTGGCGCGTGACCGCCCGCCCGCCGCCTTTATTGCCGAATCCCTTGGCGGCGTCGCTGGTCAGATCATTCCGCCACCGGGATATCTGCGACATGCCTACGAGCACGTGCGCGCAGCCGGTGGGCTTTGCATCGCCGATGAAGTGCAGGTAGGGTTCGGGCGTGTCGGCAGTGCTATGTGGGCCTTCGAAACTCAGGGGGTCATTCCCGACATCGTCACGCTCGGTAAACCTATTGGTAACGGTCACCCGTTAGCAGCGGTCATCACCCGTCCCGAGATCGCTGATGCCTTCAATACGGGCATGGAATACTTCAACACCTTTGGGGGTAACCCCGTGTCTTGCGCGATTGGGCTGGCGGTACTAGATGTGATTCGTAACGAGAATCTCGCTGCCAACGCCACTCACGTGGGCGGCTTGATCAAACAAGGACTCGAGTCTCTGCAGCAAAAGCACTCGCTCATTGGTGATGTACGCGGCGTAGGGCTTTTTCTCGGCGCCGAACTTGTTCGTGACCGCGACACATTGGAGCCTGCAACCGAAGAGGCGAACCGCGCCGTGGAAGCGCTCAAACATCGTGGCATTTTACTCAGTACTGACGGACCGCTCGACAACGTGCTAAAGATTAAGCCGCCGATGTGCATTACAGCAGCCGATGCGAACTACTTCATCAGTGAGCTGGATAAGACCTTGGCAGAATTGACTCTACCCTAAGAAGCATTTAGACCTCAGTCCAACAAATGCTCGACTGAAAGGCCTCCAGCCGAGGAGATAAACCTTCCGGTGTTGATGTTACACGTGCCCAAATTCGACCGGTCTCTGGCCAATAAACGGACGGTTGTCGCCCAGGTGCACGGACATTGCTCGTCAAGGTTCTCATAATATAAGATGCGACTGCAGAAATGTCAGTTTTTTCAATGACATAGCCGATAGGCGGGGGCCCCCCATGCTCAATGCACATTTGGCGTCATCGGCTAGAATTAAAGAGATTAGTTATGAACTTCCTAACTTGGCTTTATCTTTACAGGAAGTACCTTGAAGCAGCAACCTCCAACGTTACCAAAGGGCCATCGGAGCGGTACCTAGGGTTTACGCTCATCGAGTTGCTCGTTGCGCTTGCGCTCGTGGGTACGATCGCGAGTATCGGTGTGCCGGCCTACTACAAATATGTGGATAAGGCAGACATCGCAGCGGCCGCCACAGACATCCGATCACTGGAACAATTCATTACGCGCTATGAGGTAAATGAAGGAGAACTCCCTGACTTCCTCACCGACGTGGGTGCTGGCGGCCTTACCGATCCATGGGGCAACCCCTATCAGTACTTGCGTATCGCCGGCGCCGGCCTAAAAGGGAAAGGGGCACTGCGTAAGGATCAAAAACTAAATCCAATAAATTCGGATTATGACCTGTATAGCATGGGCAAGGATGGCGCAAGCAAGAAACCCCTCACCGCCAAGGCCAGCCATGATGATGTCATTCGCGCCGCCAATGGCGCCTTCGTTGGCCTCGCCATCAACTACTAGCCTTTGGCAATGAAAATCGACGCGACGTTCCTTGGCAGCAAGGTTGGGCGCCGAATTTTCGTCCTGTTTATCATATCCGCCCTTTTACCCGTCGCGACCCTCGCGCTCTTCTCTTTTAGCCAGGTAACGACACACCTCTACGAGCAGACAAAACGACACCTACATCAGTCGAGCAAGGCCGTTGGTATGGCGATCCTGGAGCGGCTACTGGGGCTAGAAGCCGAGTTACAGATGGTTGCCTTTTACACCGATTCAGGCACCTCCGCCGATAACATTGCCGAGAGCTTCGGCGAACGTTTGCAAAAGCGATTCACCCGTATCAGTCTGGTGACTGACGGCAACCAGGTTACTTCAGTCCTGGGGGACCTACGGAAGCCACCAGCACTCACTAAGGCCGAGTACAAATACATCGCCGATGGTAAGTCCGTTTTGTCGATCGAGCATCGTGATAAGAGTCTCCCGCGCATCTTTGTAGCCACAGCGCTTAATCCCAAGAATCCAGCCCGTGGCCTGGTCGTAGGAGAAGTGGATAACGTCTATCTTTGGGACATCAGGGATACGTTGACGCTTACAATGGAATTCTGTGTCTTGGATTCGCAATTCCGCGTGCTATTTTGTTCTCATCCCGCGCCAGACATCGTTACTAGCGCGGCGAAACTCGAACAATCGCACTCTGCGCTACATGAATTGCCTTGGCGACAAGACGAGGATGATTATTTGGTCAATTTCTGGTCGATCTTTCTCAAGGCTGCATTCTTCGTTCCGGAATGGACCATCATTGTCGGCGAATCCAAGTCGCAAGCGCTCAAAGCGCTTACAACCTTCAAAGAGATTTTCCCGCTAGTCATCCTGATGGCTATCCTGCTAGTTCTGCTGCTTAGCACCAGCCAGATCCGTCGCAGCTTGGTGCCGCTCGAGAGCCTGCGTGACGGCACCCGCAGGATTGCCAATCGTGAATTTGATAGCCGCGTCGACGTAAAAAGTGGTGATGAGTTCGAAGAACTTGCCGACTCGTTCAACACAATGGCCTTTCGGTTGGGACGGCAATTCACCGTTATGGCTACCATGGCCGAAATAGACCGGTTGATACTTTCGGCGTTGGACACTAAGCACATCGTCAAGACTATCTTGCTCCGTATGCGCGATATCGTCGTTTGCGACTTTGTTGGTGTGACACTCATTGATGCTGATTCCCCCCGGTCGGGACGAACCTTCTCTGGCATAGACGCGGCTGGTGAACTGACATCACACGATATTGCGATATCGACCGAAGACATACGGATACTCCGTGATAACCTAGGGCATTTTCAAATTCGAAATGGCGAACGCATACCCAAGTACCTACAACCGTTAGCGCAAAAAGGCACTAAATCTCATGTTGTGCTGCCCATCTTTGTCGACGATGAGTTGTCTGCATTGATCCTCATCGGTTTTATGGAACACACCGAGCTTAGTGACGAGGACATCACGCAGGCCCGTCGTCTTGCTGATCGAGTGACGGTCGCGTTGTCGAATGCGAGCTGGGAAGAAAAACTATACCGCCAAGCACACTACGACCCACTTACCGACTTGCCTAATCGTACGCTCTTAAAGGATCGCCTGCCGCAGGCGATCGTTCGTGCCAAGCGCAATAATACCCAAGTAGCTGTGTTGTTCCTCGACCTTGACCGTTTTAAGTCGATCAACGATTCGCTAGGCCATGCCGCCGGCGACCTTTTCTTGAGAGAAATAACCCGTCGCTTGACCCAATGTGTGCGCGCGATTGATACGGTAGCCCGACTTGGTGGTGATGAATTTACGATCATCATCCCCGACATCACGGCCGACCAAGAGGTGACGCCCGATGTCACACTAATTGCGGACAAGATCCTTTCGGCTATTGCGGAGCCATTTATGCTCCATGGACATGAGGTAAGCACCACCGCCAGTATCGGCATTGCGCTATGCCCACGGGACGCGGATGACTACGATGAGTTACTCAAGAACGCGGATTCCGCTATGTACCACGCCAAGTCCAAGGGTAGAGGTAACTACCAGTTCTATTCCCGGGATCTGAACGCGGCTGCGATCGAACGTCTGGACATGGAAAACAGCCTACGCCACGCGCTCGACCAGGATCAGTTAGAACTGTACTACCATCCACAAGTAGAGATCTCCAGCGGGCAGATCGTAGGCGCGGAGGCCCTGTTGCGCTGGTGGCACCCAAGCAAGGGACTCATACAGCCTGCCGAGTTTATCCCGCTTGCAGAGCAGACCAGCCTGATCGTGCCGATCGGCGAATGGGTTTTGAAGACAGCCTGTGCTCAGAACAAGGCCTGGCGTAACGCAGGTCTTGCGCCAATTAGGGTCGCCGTCAACCTGGCTGCCCGCCAGTTCTCAGACCAAGATCTTGTAAGGAAGATAGACCGAATCTTGCGCCAAACTGGGCTCGATCCGGAGGGCCTAGAGCTAGAAATCACCGAAGGTACGGTCATGGAAGACACAGAGACAGCCATCAAGATACTTAACGACCTCAAGGGGATGGGACTGCGGGTAGCGATAGACGACTTCGGAACCGGTTACTCCTCATTGACTTACCTCAAACAATTTCCTATCCATACCCTGAAGGTCGATCAGTCATTCGTGCGTGATATTACCACTGACCGCCATGATGCCTCGATTGTAGCCACTATTATCGGGCTTGGGCACAGCCTGAATTTGAAGGTTGTCGCAGAGGGGGTGGAAACCCAGGAACAGTTAAATATATTGCGGGCCAGTGGGTGTGACGAGTTCCAAGGTTATTTGACTAGCAAGCCCCTGCCTGCGCGTGAGTTTGAGGTACTCCTAGCACAGGCCACTAGCACAATGATGCCGAGCCAGCGCGCATTATAAAGACCCTCGTATAGTTCGAGATCAACTACCCGGTACACAACGCCACGACGGCAACGGCATACTCGTTTTCATCGGCTAGACTCACATGGGTCTCGACGATGCCGTTATTCCTGACGAATTCCGATGCAAAGCCACTGAATTCGAGTAGTGGCTTACCCTTGTCATCATGATTGACACCGATTTGTCGCCAACCCAGGCCACCACTGAACCCCAACCCCATGGCCTTTACGGTGGCTTCTTTCGCGGCGAATCGACGGGCTAGAAAGTTGGCTCGTTTCTTTTCTTTCTGATAGTCGGCCAACTCGTTCTCAGTGAGAATCCGCTTAGGAAACTTCTCGCCAAACCGCTTTAGACTCTTCTCCATACGCACCACGTGGACGATATCGGTGCCGATACCGAAAATCATGCCGGTGTCGTCTCAATCATTAGGCTCTTCATCTCACGGACGGCTTCTTGCAGACCCGTAAACACAGCGCGGCCGATAATAGCGTGGCCGATATTCAATTCGGTGATTCCCGGAATCACAGCCACATCCTGCACATTGTGGTAATTGAGACCATGGTCGGCATTCACCTGAAGCCCAAGCTCTAAACCTTGCTTCACCGCAGCCTTTACCCGCGCCAGCTCACTTGCGCGTGATGCTTCGCCGACAGCGTCGGCAAAACTACCCGTATGAATTTCAATCACCGGTACACCGCTTTCGGCGGCGGCCGCTACTTGGTCTGGATCCGGGTCGATAAACAATGAGACTTCGACGCCCGCGTCATTGAGGCGGGCACATGTCTGCGCAAGTTCCTTCTGGCGGGTAACAACGTCCAGGCCACCCTCGGTGGTGAGTTCTTCCCGTCGTTCGGGCACGAAGCAGCAATGCTCAGGCCGGGTGTCTAACGCATAATCGACCATCTTTTCTACCGATGCCATCTCCAAATTCATCCGCGTCTGCAGCACCTGCTCGATGGGCTCAACGTCCCGCTCTTGAATATGTCGGCGGTCTTCCCGCAAGTGCAAGGTGATACCATCCGCACCCGCCTGTTCAGCATCGATTGCCGCCTGTACCGGATCCGGATAGCGTGCGCCTCTCGCTTGGCGTAACGTCGCGACATGATCAATGTTAACGCCGAGCTGGATCAATCGGTGCCTCCGTATCCGTTTCTATAATGGGGATCTGTTTCAAGTCGTGGAATAATTTTCGACTATTTAATGGCTTACTGCCGAGATATAGGCCGAGTACAACGCGCATCAAGCTTTTGCTTTCCCGCAAGGCCCGTTGCTCAGTTAATGTTTCACGAGCTAAGGCAATCAAACTGTCGCCGCTAATACTAACGCTTTGCTCAGTCGTGATCTCTTTCCTATCAGTCGCTCGTACTGGACCATGCATCGGCAGATATTCATACATCCGCCCAGGCTCTATCGGCACATTACTGTTAATCTCCGTGTCAAGCACTAATCCATAACCTACTTCTTCTAATAGCCGCTTCTCGAATATTCGCAGAGTGGCCTCGGCTATATCATCACCCTGCAAGGCTTGGAGCGACGATTGATACACAGCAAACAGGGCCTCGTGTGGGTCGTGTCGGTGCAACAGACGAAACAAGAGTTCGTTCATGTAAAACCCGCAATAGAGTGCCTCGCCGCTGAGGAAAATCGGATCACCGTCTAGATCTACGCCCGTCAACACTGGCAGTTCGCCTTTTCCGCTCCAACCCATCAGCAGTCGCTGAAAAGGCTCCAACGACATTCGAGCTCGGGGGCGGGCGCGCCGCACACCCTTGGCCAAGATACCTAGCCGTCCATAATCGCGAGCAAAGATCTCCAGCAGTAGGCTGGTTTCTCTATAGCTATAGTGATGCAGTACATACGCTGGCTGCTCGCTAACACGCATGCCCTATGTATCCTTCACTCATCTCCATACTCAATGCTTCGCAGCAGCACTTCACTATCCGCCCAACCCTCTCGTACTTTCACCCACAATTCGAGATGGACCTTAGATTCGAAGTAACCTTCCATACGCTCACGGGCAAGCCTGCCCATTTTCTTTAGGCGATCGCCTGCCCGGCCGATTATTATGCCCTTCTGGCTCTCCTTCTCCACCCACACAACGGCGCCAATGCGCAGTAATTTCGGTGTCTCCTCGAATTGCTCAACACTGACGGCTACCGCATACGGTACCTCCTGGCGAGTATGTCTAAACACCTGCTCACGCACGAATTCTGCTGCAACAAACTTATCGCTGCGATCAGTTATCTGATCCGCTGGAAACAAAGGAGGCTGCTCAGGTAGGTAGCCGAGTACACTTTTTTCCAGATCAACCATATTCTCGCCGGTTAATGCGGACACAGGAACGATTTCTGCAAACGGCATTTTCCTTGAGGACTGTTCGATAAGCGGGAGTAGCTGTTGACGACCCTTCATAGTATCGATCTTATTAATAGCAAGAATCACCGGATAACTCTGGTCCCGCACCAGATCTAATATTTGTTGGTCTTCAGCAACCCATCCAGGAGCAGAAATCACCAAGATAACGCAATCTACCCCCTCGAGGCTACCACGTGCGGCACGATTCATGTAGCGATCTATAGTTCTCTTGGCGTCTACGTGCAGACCGGGAGTATCGATATACACGATTTGGGCATCGACTCTGTTCTTGATACCCATAACTCGACTGCGCGTTGTTTGGGGAAGTGGTGACGTAATACTGACCTTGTGTGCTACAAGCCGATTCACCAATGTGGACTTTCCAACATTGGCTCGACCCGCGACCGTCACCATCCCACAGCGGAGATTTTCAGGCACCAGTTTGATTTACCAGGAGTCTTAGTGCGATAGCGGCCGCGTCTTGCTCAGCGTTTCGACGACTCCTGCCGGTACCTTGCACCGATTCCGAAAGGCCAGGTACGACGCATTCCACTCGGAAGCTTTGGTCATGCGCCTGACCGGTGATCTCAATAACGTTGTACACCGGAGGGGCAAACGATTGCTTTTGTAGATGCTCCTGAAGCTGAGTCTTAGGATCTTTCTGCAGCGTGTCTGGTGTGACCTTTTCGAGAAAATCACAGTAGACATCGACAATAAGAACACGCGCCTTTTCAATGCCGCCATCTATAAAGACAGCGCCAAACACGGCTTCAAGCGCGTCAGCCAAAATGGAGGCACGGTCGAAACCACCGCTTTTTAGCTCACCACTGCCAAGGCTGAGAAAGTCACCCAAGCCCATTTCGCGGGCTAGCAACGCAAGCGTTTCTTTCTTTACTAGGTTTGCGCGTAACCGCGTTAGTTCGCCCTCGGCGACATTAGGGTAACGGCCGTAGAGCTCGGCGGATATCGTGAAGTTGAGGACGCTGTCCCCTAGAAACTCTAGCCTTTCGTAGTTATCAGCGCTTTTACTGCGGTGCGTAAGTGCACGCTGCAGTAAAGTCTCGTCCTCAAACTGGTAGTCCAGTGGCAAATCGAGTCTCGATTACTGGCCCGCAGGAATCTCTGCGGAGTGATTAAACTCCATCAATGCCGATATGTTGAGAACAAGATGGACTACCGCTTCATACTCAATATTAATGACCTTGAAAACCCCCCGTCGCTCTATCGTTATATCAGACAGATCTATGTGCTCAATATCGTCAATATCAAACCGCTTACGCAAGGCTACCATGATCTCCGGGTTGCTCATGCCGCTCTCCCCCGCCTGCTTCTCGATACTGTCCAGTGCTGTCTTTACTTTAAGATCTTGTAGGTATGGTGGAATGAGCTTAAACAATAACAGGGCAAAGAAAACCACCATCAGGGAGATCATCAACATGCCCCACATTGTCACTCCTCTCTGGCGCGATTTACGATTCATAAATATATCCTCCTGATTAATTCACTGTATCGAATCGCCAATACGACTCCATACGATCCGGTCCCACCACCTACGATTTCCAGTTGAGTCCAAGCTGAACCACACGAGAAAGGCTTTGCCGACCAAGTTCTGATCCGGTACGTATCCCCAATACCGACTATCATTGCTGCGATCGCGATTGTCGCCCATGACAAGATACTCATCGTCGGGGACCAAAAACTCCATAGTCCCAGGGTCAGCCCTGGCGGTTGCCAGAATCCCGTGACTCATATCGCCAAGATCCTCGGTAAGCTGTTTGGCCGCCGTCATCCGATGCGGAGACTCCACTAAGACGTAGGGGCGGAGGTCGCGCTGGACCATTAATTGGCCATTTATATAAAGTCTCTTGTCCTTGTAGATAACGCGATCGCCCGGCAATCCTACGATCCGTTTAATATAATTTATAGATGTATCCCCGGGAAAACGGAAGACGACGACATCGCCGAGACTAGGGGCGCCAAAGTCCAAAATCTTCCTATTTATCACTGGAATCCTAATACCATACGCAAATTTGTTTACCAGAATGAAGTCGCCGACCAATAAACTGGGTAACATCGACCCGGATGGAATCCGAAATGGCTCTACCAAGAACGATCGCAGCAAGAAAACCACGAGGATGACCGGAAAAAATGCCCGCGCGTACTCAACGTAGACAGGTTCTTTGAGTGATCTTTCGACCGCCTCATTAGATCCGCCGGCCCGTATTATACCTTCCGCCTTACGGTTGCGCGCTGGTATCCCGAGTACGCGATCTAGCAGCCAAATACACCCCGTCCCAAAGAGGGCGATGAGCATGACAAGCGAGAAGTCCATACCTACTTGCCCCCAACCCTCAACACCGCCAAGAATGCCTCTTGCGGGATTTCTACCGACCCGAGTCGTTTCATGCGCTTCTTGCCTTCCTTTTGTTTTTCCAACAGTTTGCGTTTTCGCGTCACGTCCCCCCCGTAACATTTAGCTGTTACATTCTTGCGTAAAGCCTTAACGGTTTCTCTTGCGATAACACGTGATCCCATCGCTGCCTGAATGGCGACATCAAACATCTGTCTGGGAATTATTTCCTTAAGTCTCTTGACCAACTCCCTTCCGCGATAAGCGGCTTGATCACGATGCACCATGACCGACAGCGCATCTACCCTATCACCATTTATAAGTACGTCCACTTTGGAGACATCGGCCGCACGAAATCCTAGAAATTCGTAGTCCAGTGACGCATAGCCGCGGCTGACAGACTTGAGACGGTCAAAAAAGTCTAAAACTACATCACTTAACGGGAGCTCATAAGTTAACATTACTTGGGCATCCGTGTAACGCATATCTTTCTGAATACCACGTTTTTCTACGCACAGTCCTATCACTGGGCCCACGTAGTTCTGAGGTACGAGGATAGTGGCGCGTATGATTGGTTCACGTATTTCCCGGGTCTGCGCCGGCGCCGGCAACTTCACTGGATTGTCTATGACAAACACATCGCCGTTATTCATTAGTACCTCATAAATAACAGTTGGAGCGGTAGTAATTAGCCGCAAGCGATATTCTCGTTCCAGGCGCTCCTGAATAATATCCATATGCAACATGCCCAAAAATCCACAGCGAAAACCGAATCCCAATGCCTCTGATGTTTCGGGTTCACAATGAAGAGATGCGTCATTGAGTCGCAGCTTTTCGAGCGCGTCCCGAAATGCATCGTAGTCTCCGGAGTCCGCTGGATAAAGACCAGCAAATACGCGTGGCTTAATCTCTTTGAAGCCGGGCAAAGGCAGTGATGCCGGACAATCGATTGCGGTGATAGTGTCACCCACGCGGGCGCCACGCACATCCTTGATACCGGCGATGACGTAACCTACTTCGCCAGCCTTCAAGTAGCTCACTGCTTGTCGTTTTGGTGTGAAAACGCCGACTTGTTCGGTCAAATATTGGCGCCCCGTAGCCATAAGCCGAATACGTTGTTTCGACCATAGCGTACCTTCCATCACCCTAACCAACGAAACCGTCCCGCGATAGTTATCGAACCAGGAGTCGATGATCAACGCTTGTAGAGCATGATCGGGATCACCGATTGGTGGCGGTATATTTGCGATAACCGCCTCAAGCACGTCGCGAACACCGTCGCCAGTTTTGGCACTTACGCGTACCGCATCGTTCAC
>Ga0114948_10000149_pt1 | contig 23269 bp, 14 predicted proteins | sample CR04metaG_FD_83877 | JGI IMG/M metagenome (GOLD analysis project Ga0114948, IMG submission 83877) | Deep subsurface microbial communities from Mariana Trench to uncover new lineages of life (NeLLi) - CR04 metaG | ecosystem: Environmental > Aquatic > Marine > Ocean trench > Sediment | place...
ACGGCAGGGCTTTTTGTCCGCTATTCTGGCGGTTTTCATCCTCGCAACGATCACGATGTTTGTCACCAAATGGCTCAAACCGTTCCGCGGTATGTTTGCGGTGGCCGGGATTGTCTTGCTCTACATCGTAGTAGCGTTGTATTTTTTTCTGAACGAACGGATCTGGGTTGAAATAACCGCACCTACCTTTGCCATTATTCTGAGTTTTGTCGGCAACGTGGTACATCAAACGCTCACCGAGCAGCGCGAGCGCATCCGCATCAAGAAGTCGTGGGAGCAGTACATGTCGAAGGACGTTATCGACAACATGCTCGAGTCGGGCCATTTGCCCGAGTTTGGCGGCGAGCGCCGGGAATTGAGCATCCTGTTTTCCGATATACGCGGGTTCACCACCTTCACAGAGAAGCACACCTCGCACGAGGTGGTGAGCAAATTGAATGAATACCTTACAGAAATGGTGGATGCCATATTCCAGCACCGTGGCACGCTGGACAAATTTGTCGGTGATGAAATTATGGCCGTTTATGGCGCGCCGCACTACTACAGAGAACACGCCGAAAAAGCTTGCCTCACGGCTCTGGAAATGGTGGGCAGACTGCGCATGCTGCAGCGCAAGTGGTCGGCCAACCACGAAGATTATTTCCAGATCGGCATTGGTATTAACTCCGGCAAAGTGATCCTGGGCAATCTGGGTTCCTCGCAGCTTTTTGATTACACCGTGATCGGGGATGACGTCAATCTGGGCGCGCGGCTGGAAGGCGCTAACAAGCAGTACGGCACCACTATTATCATCAGCGAATTCACCTACCGGCTCGTACGCAAGACAGCCCGTGTGCGCGAACTCGACATAGTGCGTGTCAAAGGCAAAAGCAAGCCCGTTAAGATATTCGAGTTGCGGGGTATGGAGCCGTTGACGCCCATCGAACAGGAGTTGGTCATCGACGTCTATACCGATGCGCTGAATTACTACAAAGAGCTGAAATGGTATCAGGCGCTGAAGGAGTTCAAGCGTGTCCTGCGCTACTTTCCCACCGATGGCCCCACGCGCGTTTACATCAAACGCTGCCTCGATTTTATCGAAAGCCCGCCCGAGGAAACGTGGGATGGGGTGTATGATTTTACGACGAAGTAGGTCGGAGAGCGTGGAGCGTTCGGATACCGGATTCCTATTTCGACACAAATCAGCCTGATTAAGTCTCGAAAGAAAAGATTATGAGTTCCACGGCATGTTGTCACGAATCCGTTCTGATCCCGGAAATCAGCGATAAAATAGCCCTCTAAAATATCCTGCATTCGTGTATTTTTAACGCAAATAGATGTTACTAAAGCTGCCGCATAACCCAATCCGAATCGCTTGACAATCCCCCATTTTGTTTGTATATTGTCCGTCAAATTAGTCGGACTCATGCTCGATTTTTGAGCATAAATATCATTGTTTGGAGAACAAAATGTACGTTGAACTGAAGGAAAAATTAAAAGGCTTGGATGCACGAATTCAAGACCTAATGGTGTGTCTTTGACGTCACCGACAGAGAACAAAAGATAGCGGGGCTCGAAAAGGTGACTGCGGCGGCGGGCTTCTGGGACGATCAGGAAAAAGCCCAACAGGTCATGCGTGAAATCAGCGGGCACAAGGATATCGTCGAGCTTTACAAGGAGATTGAAAGCAAATACAACGACCTCGAAGTTCTGCTGGAGCTTGCCAACGACGAGCAGGATGAGGAGACATTCAAAGACGTCCAGGGGGAACTGGGCGAATTGAAGAAGCGCCTTGCACAGATTGAATTTCAAAATATGTTAGGAGAGCCTGATGACCCCAATAACGCACTGATGACAATCCACCCGGGTGCAGGCGGCACCGAGTCTCAGGACTGGGCGCAAATGCTCATGCGCATGTACATCCGGTGGATGGAGACCAGCGGCTACGAGTACCAAACGCTGGATCTGCAGTCGGGTGAAGAAGCCGGCATCAAGAGCGTGACCATCGAAGTGCGCGGCAAGTATGCCTATGGCTATTTGAAAGCGGAAGCCGGCGTGCACCGCCTGGTGCGTATTTCACCGTTCGACGCCAACTCCCGGCGCCACACCTCTTTCGCCTCCGTCTTCGTTTATCCGGAAATAGAGGATAATGTTGAAATCAAGATCGATTCAAACGATTTGCGGGTTGACACATATCGTGCCAGCGGCGCCGGCGGTCAGCATGTGAACAAGACCAGCTCTGCGGTACGGATCACACATCTCCCGACGAACATTGTGGTGCAGTGCCAGAGCGAGCGCTCGCAGCACCGCAATAAAGAAAGCGCCATGAAGATTCTGATGGCGCGATTGTATCAAAAGAAAAAGGAAGAGGACGAGGCGAAATTCTCGGAAATCGAGAAGGGCAAGAAGGATATTTCCTGGGGCAGCCAGATCCGGTCATACGTTTTTCACCCGTACAACATGGTGAAGGACCACCGGACTAACATTGAAACCAGCAATGTGCAGGGCGTCATGGACGGCAATATCGACGAGTTCATTCAGGCGTACCTGATGCAAAAGGCCGGCCAGACGTCGGGTGCTGCCGCCTGATGCACAAGCACGACCATGAGTGATACCTGCCGTCCGACTTTTGCTGAAATCGACCTGAACGCCATCGCGCACAATATAAATCAAATAAAGATAAGGGTCGCGCCAGCGCATGTGATGGCGGTGGTGAAAGCAAACGCCTATGGTCATGGCGCGGTTCCGGTTGCGAAAATGGCGCTCGAAAATGGCGCCGGCTACCTCGGCGTGGCGTTGGTTGAGGAGGGGATAGAATTGCGGGACGCGGACATTCCTGCTGCAATTTTGGTTTTTGGGGGATTTTTTGAGCACCAGGTTGCGGCCTTCCTGAAATACGATTTAGACGCCACTGTTTTCGATTTGAAACGGGCGGCTGTTCTTTCAAACGCAGCTATTAAAGCCGGGAAGTCCGTGGGCGTGCACGTAAAAGTGGATACGGGAATGGGCCGGATGGGCCTCGCGTGGCAGGACGCTGTTGGATTCGTACAGGAAATCAGTGAACTGAAGGGGCTGAACCTTGTTGGCGTTTACACGCACTTTGCAACTTCCGACGCCAAGGACAAGCGCTTTGCCCGTGAGCAACTGCAGCGGTTCCAGAGTGTCATTTCTGGACTTGACGCGGCGGGCGTTCGGATTCCGCTGAAACACGCGGCCAACAGCGGCGCAATTCTGGATTTGCCCGAAGCTTCGCTTGACATGGTGCGCGCCGGGGTTGCGCTGTACGGTTACTACCCCTCAACTGAGACGACAGAGAGCATCGCGCTAAAACCAGCGATGTCCCTGAAATCGCAAGTCGTGGATGTGAAAGACATTTCGGCCGGCGGATTCGTGAGCTACGGGTTGACTTTTGAGGCGAAAGAAGACACGCAGATTGGCGTCATCCCGATGGGTTACGCAGATGGCTATAACCGATTGCTGTCAAACCAGGGCGAGGTGCTGATTCGGGGTCGACGGTGTCCCGTTGCTGGCCGGGTTTGTATGGATCAGATCATGGTCAATTTGGGTTTGGGCAGTGGTGTTCGAGTGGGCGATGAGGTGGTCCTGCTGGGACCGCAAGGGGGCGATGAAATTACCATCTACGAGATTTGCGAGAGGTTAGACACGATTCCTTATGAGGTGACCTGTTGGATTTCTCAGCGGGTGCCGCGAGAGCATACAAATTGATATCCGGTTTATCGGAATAATTAACCACGAATGAACACGAATCTACACAAATCACATGGCGTCGTATTCGGGATCATCCGTGCCAATTCTTGGTTCAGTTGATTTTGAGACATCTTAATTTTCTATGAATATGTGAATAGATGGGCGAAGAAAAGACCGACAATCAAAGCGAAGATCTAAACGAAGTCATGCGCGTGCGGCGCGAAAAGCTGGCGCGCCTGCAGGAGATGGGCGTCAACCCATATCCGTACGGCTTCGACCGGACTCACTTTTCCCGGGAGATTCTGGACAATTCGGATGATCTGTTAGGAAAAAAGGTGCGCGTGGCTGGCCGGCTCATGTCCATCCGCGGGCACGGCAAAGTTGGATTTGCGCATGTCATGGACGCCGCTGGCAAGATTCAGATTTATGTTCGCAAGGATGAAATTGGCGACGGCAATTTTGCCGTTTTCAAGCTGATGGACATCGGTGATTTTGTCGGCGTCACGGGCGAAGTGTTCGTAACTCGTACCGGAGAAACCACCATCAGGGCGTCCGAAGTGGAGCTGCTGGCGAAAACGCTGCGCCCGCTGCCCATCGTCAAGGAAAAAGGCGAGGGCGATGACCGCGTTGTGTACGATCAGTTCGCGGACAAGGAGTTGCGCTACCGCCAGCGCTACATCGATCTCGTGGTGAATCCAGACGTGCGCAAGGTCTTCGTGATGCGCTCAAAAATCATCACCCATATGCGCCGGTTTCTGGACGACCAGGGTTTTCTGGAAGTCGAAACACCGGTGTTGCAGCCCATTTACGGCGGCGCCTCGGCACGGCCTTTTGTGACGCACCACAATACGCTGGATATCGACTTGTACCTGCGCATCGCGGATGAATTGTACCTCAAGCGGCTCATCGTCGGCGGCTTCGACGGCGTGTACGAAATCTCCAAAGATTTCCGTAACGAGGGCATGGACCGCTTCCATAATCCCGAATTCACCATGATGGAAGTCTATGCTGCGTTCAAGGACTACCACTATATGATGGAGATGGTGGAAAACCTGGTCAGCCATCTCGCACAGGAGATTTTCGGTCGTACGAAAATTACGCATCAGGGCCGCAAGATCGACCTGAAGCCACCGTGGCCGCGCGTCAAGCTGTTCGATTCGATCAAGGAACGCACGGGCAAGGACTTGTACGGCAAAGGGTTGGAGGATCTGAAGGCGGCGGCGAAAGAACTCAACATCGAAATAGAGTCGTTCTGGCGCGAGGGCAAGATCATCGATGAGATTTTCAGTGAGAAAGTCGAGCCACATCTTATTGATCCGACCTTTATTATTGATTATCCCGTAGAGCTTTCTCCGTTGGCGAAGCGGCACCGGGACGATGCGAGACTGGTCGAGCGGTTCGAGCCGTTTCTGGTAGGAAGAGAATTCGGTAATGCGTTTTCAGAGTTAAATGATCCGGTGGATCAGCGCGAGCGGTTTTTGGCACAGCAAGAATTGCTTGAATCAGGGGATGACGAAGCACAGATGCTGGACGAGGATTTCCTGCGGGCGCTGGAGTATGGCATGCCGCCCACTGCCGGATTGGGCATCGGCATCGACCGCTTGGTGATGCTGTTCGCGGATCAACCGTCGATTCGCGACGTCATTCTGTTTCCGCAAATGCGGCCAGAGAAGTCCAAATAAAGCGAGAGTAAACAGATGTCTTACGAGTTCTTTATCGCCAAACGCTATCTGAGATCGAAGCGCAAAACCGGTTTCATCTCGCTGATCACATACATCTCCATCATTGGGGTGATGATCGGTGTGTCAGCTTTGATCATTGTGCTTTCTATCATGAACGGCTTTGAAAGCGAGGTGCGCTCGCGGATCATCGGTTTCGGTGCACACATCGAGTTGCGCACCTATCATAATCAGGGCATCGAGGATCATGAGGTTGTCCAGCGCCAGATCGAACATATCTCGCACATCGCAGGCATCTCTCCTTATATTAATGAAAAAGGGCTGATCATTTCCAGAAAGAAAAAGAACGCCGTTGCCATAAAGGGCGTGGATCCCGAAACCGTTTCGCAGGTTTCTGATGTCCGGGAGAAAATAAACTACGGACTGTTTGAGGTCGGCGACATTGAGAGCAATGGCAAGGCCTATCCGGGTATCGTGCTCGGTACCTACCTGGCAGACAAGCTGGGCGTGGATCTCGGCGACAAGGTTCAGGTGCTGAGCCCGAGCGGTATTTCGCCGCTGCTCACGTCGATTCCGCACCTCCGCACATTCACTGTGACCGGTTTTTTTGAGACCGGGATTTACGAATTTGATGACGTTTTTGCCTACGTCTCCATCAAAGAAGCGCAGCGGCTTTTTGAGTTGAAGGATCGGGTAACCGGCCTGGAAATCAAACTCGATGATCTGAACAATGCAGACGCCGTAGCGGCAGAAATCCGGGGCATTCTTGGCTATCCGTACGCAGCTGTTACCTGGTTTCAGATGAACAAGAACCTGTTCTCCTGGATGCAGTTTGAAAAATGGGGCATGTTTATCATCCTCAGCCTGATTATTACTGTGGCTGCCTTCAATATTGTCAGCACACTCATCATGATTGTCTTGGAAAAAACGAAAGAGATTGGTATCTTGAAATCAATGGGCGCCGATGAATCCGGGATTAGAAAAATCTTTATTTTTGAGGGATTGCTTGGCGGGGTAGTGGGTACCGTGCTCGGCTGCGTGATTGGCTTCGTTGTCTGCTGGCTGCAGTTGAAGTATGAGTTTATTTCCTTACCGCCTGATGTCTACATCATCAGCGCTTTGCCCGTTTTGATGAAAGGACTCGACTTTTTTCTTATCGCCACTGTGGCGATTCTACTATGCTATTTGGCAACTGTGTACCCGGCCCGGAAAGCAGCGAAACTTGAGCCTGTCGAAGCGATTCGCTATGAGTAACCATGGGTAGCAATCGCATCATTCTGCGTGCGCGCAACGTGCACAAGGTTTTTCAGCTTGGCAAAAACAAAGTGCATGTGCTGAAGGGCGTAGACCTGGAAGTGACGGAAGGGCAGATTGTTGCCGTCACGGGCCCGTCCGGAGTGGGGAAGAGCACGCTGCTTCATATTCTGGGAACGCTGGATCGTCCCAGCAGGGGAACAATAGAAATTGATGATACCAACGTATTTGAGTTTGACGAGAAACGCCTTGCTCGTTTTCGCAACCGGACCATCGGGTTCGTGTTCCAGTTTCATCATTTGCTGCCGGAATTCACAGCGCTTGAAAACGTGATGATGCCGGGCCTGATCGGCGGCCAAACGCAGGATGAACTGGTCAATCGGGCGCAGGCGCTGTTGCACGAAGTGGGATTGTCTCACCGCCTGGGCCATCGTCCCGGTGAGCTTTCCGGGGGAGAAATGCAGAGAGTGGCGGTGGCCCGCGCCTTAATGCTGGATCCGAAACTTGTGCTCGCAGATGAGCCTTCCGGCAATCTGGATCAGGCCACGAGTCAGTTACTGCACGAACTGCTCTGGAACTTAAGCCGGAAGCATAACCGCACGTTTATTATCGTGACTCATAACAGGGAGTTGGCTGAAGAAGCGGACAAGGTCATCGAGATTTCGGATGGCCGTATCATCAAAGAACAGTTAAATCAAATAGTGTAATATGCTGTGCCAACTCTGTGAAAAAAATCCGGCTACCATCAAAATCGCGCACGTGATCAAGCAGAAGAAAATCGAAATCAACCTGTGCCATGCTTGCGCCGAGGCCAAAGGCGTTGACAATCCGATGGTGACATTGCCGCAAATATTCGGCAACTTTATCTCCGAACTACTCGGCGATGACTTGTTTTCGAAGGCAATTGAGAAAACCGGGGAAAAATGTGAGTGCTGCGGCTCAACCTGGAATTCGTTTGAGAAAACCGGAATGTTCGGGTGCGATATTTGCTACCAAACCTTTGAACACGATTTGAATTTCACCCTGAGACGAATTCACGGCAGCAACAAACACATTGGCAACAGGCCAAAATCGCAGCGGCGCATCATAGATGCGACGGAATTGGAGAGGATCAGGCGCAATCTACAAAAGGCAATTCTGGACGAAAATTTTGAACGGGCGGCAGAACTCAGAGACATCCTCAAAGATGCAAGGGCGGAACCGGAAGAATCACAAAACGACGGAATCCTACGATGAGCGGAATTCAGCCACAATGTGAGGGAAATGGCCCATCTGCGGTTGAAGCATCAGGAAGTGACATTGATGATTTCCTGTGGAATTTTGGCAGCTGGTTGACCGATGAGGATGAGTACTCGGACATAATTATTTCTACACGTATCCGGCTTGCCCGCAACCTCAAAGGGTATCGTTTCCCGAACCGTGCATCAAATGCTGAACTGCGTGAAGTTCTGCAGCAAGTAAGGCGCACGTGTCAGGAGTGTGAGAGCCTGAAGAACGGAACTTATGTCGACATCGAGAAACTCTCGGAGTGGGATTGCAAGTATTTTGTCGAACGCAGGTTGGCGAGTCCGCAGTTGATCGAGAATGCCTACCCATCGCTGCTGATCATTGCCAGCCGTGAGAGCTTGAGCATCATGGTGAATGAGGAGGACCATCTGAGGATCCAATGTCTGGAAGCGGGCTTCCGCATTGATAGGGCATGGGAGAAAATAAGTCAAGTGGACGATGAACTGGAAGAAGGTTTGACATTCAGTTATTCCGACAGGTTTGGCTACTTGACAGCGTGCCCCACCAATCTCGGTACAGGTTTGCGTGTTTCGATTTTTGTTCATCTGCCGGCGCTGTCTTTCAGGAGTGAGACGCAGTCGGTGATTCAGCAACTTCCGACGTCGGAAATCGCGGTGCGTGGTTTTTATGGCGAGGGAACGGAATCAATCGGCAATGTTTTTCAAATTTCAAATCAGTTGACTCTGGGACGTACTGAGAAGAGCGTGGTTGAGCGGCTGCGGTGGACAGCAAACAAACTTGTGGAATTGGAAAGGGAGGCAAGAGCCAGGTTGCTCAAGGAAAAAGAGACGAAAGTGGAAGACGCTGTTTTTCGCGCGCTGGGCGTCTTGCGGCACGCACGAATCATGAGTTCGCTCGAGGCGATGGATTTGTTGTCGTTGTTGCGACTGGGGTTGGAACTTGGCATGATTTCAGACATTAGCAGAGTGGCTATCAATCAACTCATGGTTCTTATTCAGCCGGCTCACCTGCAAAAGATTTATTCTAAGGGCTTGGATGCCGATGAAAGAGATATAGTTCGGGCGGAATTTATTCGTCAGAACCTGTGGATGGAAAACTAATTGGAAGCATCGCCTGAAATTAGTCGTTGAATAAATAGAGCAGTCGTAGATAAATCAAACGGAGTCACGAAGATGAAAAACAATTTCTCTAGTCGAGTCCAAATGGTAATTCAGTTTTCCAGAGAAGAAGCGCTTAGACTAGGCCATGATTATATCGGGACCGAACATCTTTTGTTGGGCTTAATTCGAGAAGGCGAAGGCATCGCTGTCGAGATCTTAAGAAATCTGGGATGCGATTTGGATGAGATCAAACGCTCCGTGGAAGATTCGGTCAAGCCGTCGGGTGAAACCATGACGATTGGCAATATCCCGTTTACCAAACGTGCCGAGAAAATTCTGAAAATGGCTTACGTTGAAGCCGAGAAATATAAGTCGGACATTATTGGAACAGAGCACCTGCTGCTGGCGCTGGTGAAAGAGAAGGATGGCGTTGCGGCGCAAGTGCTTTTCAGTTTCGACGTGACTTATGATACCGTTCGGGAAGAGCTCGAGAATATTCTGCGTGGCGCCCCGAGCAGCAGAGAGTCTGTATCGCAACAAAAATCCAAAACCCCGGCTCTGGACCATTTTGGCCGTGACCTGACAGAACTGGCACGCAAAGGCGAACTCGACCCGATCATCGGCCGAGACAATGAGATTCAGCGGGTAGCGCAAGTGCTGAGCCGTCGGAAGAAAAACAACCCGGTGTTGATCGGCGAACCTGGCGTTGGCAAAACTGCCATTGCCGAGGGAATTGCCGTGCGAATCATCGAGAGGAAGGTGCCGCGGATTCTGCACAATAAACGTGTCGTGACTCTGGACCTAGGTGCCGTCGTAGCGGGGACCAAGTACCGGGGACAGTTCGAAGAGCGAATGAAGGCTATCATGAACGAGCTGCAGCGGGCGAAGGACGTAATTTTATTTATCGACGAGCTGCATACCATCGTTGGCGCTGGCGGCGCGTCCGGTTCGCTTGACGCCTCCAACATGTTTAAACCTGCACTGGCCAGAGGCGAGTTGCAGTGCATCGGTGCCACCACGCTGGATGAGTACCGCCAGCATATCGAGAAGGACGGAGCGCTGGAGCGCCGCTTCCAGAAGATAATGGTTGAGCCGCCTTCACCAGAGGAAACGCTTTTAATTCTGCAGGGCTTGCAGGAAAGATACGAGGAGCATCACAAGGTGCGGTTTGATGACGATGCCATAAAGGCTACCGTCAAGCTATCGGTACGCTACATTTCCGACCGTTATTTGCCAGACAAAGCAATCGATGTGCTGGACGAAACGGGGGCGCGCGTTCACCTGGCGAACATCGTAGTTCCTAAAGAAATCACCGACTTTGAAGAGCAAATCAAAACAGTACGGCAAGAGAAGGATACTGTCATAAAGGAGCAGGAGTTTGAGCGGGCGGCCGTATTGCGTGATCAAGAGAAGCGCCTCAACAGAAAACTTGAGGCTGCTAAGCGCCGCTGGAAAGATACGGAGGATGAGTTCCTTGCAACTGTGTCCGAAGATGACGTTGCCGAAGTGGTTGCGATGATGACCGGCATTCCGGTGCAGCGGGTTGCGAAATCCGAATCTGAAAAGATTCTCGAAATGGAGAGCGAGATCAGGAAGTGGATCGTTGGTCAGGACGACGCCGTTCACCTTTTGTGCAAAGCCATTCGTCGAACGCGCGCCGGCTTGAAAGACCCGGACCGTCCCATCGGGTCGTTCATTTTTCTCGGCCCGACAGGCGTAGGGAAAACGCAGTTGCCCAAGGTGTTATCACGCTATTTATTTGAAGACGATCAAGCGCTCATCCGCCTCGACATGTCGGAATACATGGAGAAGTTCTCTGTTTCACGCCTGACCGGCGCACCTCCGGGATACGTTGGCTACGAAGAGGGAGGACAGTTGACCGAAAAAGTCCGGCGCCATCCGTACTCGGTAGTGCTATTCGATGAGATTGAAAAGGCGCACCCGGACGTTTTTAACATCTTGCTGCAGATTTTGGATGACGGCCAATTGACCGACGGACTCGGGCGCAAAGTTGACTTCAAGAACACGATTCTGATCATGACCTCCAACCTCGGCGCTCGCGATATAAAGAAAGGTAGCGGCATCGGTTTTGGTTTCGATTCCGACACAGCCGACTACGATGGCATGAGCCGTCGAATCATGGAAGAGGTCAAACGCCTGTTCAATCCGGAATTCCTGAACCGTGTTGACGAATCCGTTGTGTTTCATCCTTTGCACAAGGAGCATATGGTCCAGATTATCGATATCGTGATGGACGAAATGCTGAACAAGGTACAGGATCGCGAGATCGATATACGGCTTAGCAAGGGCGCCAAGGAGTACCTGGCGGAGCAGGGTTTCGATCCGGTTTACGGTGCCCGGCCATTGAGGCGCACGATCCAGAAGCTTATCGAGGATCCGATCGCGGAAGAAATCCTGCGCGGCAAGTTCGGGGATGGCAGCCAGATTTCCGTTAAGAAAAAAGGGGACGCACTGGAATTTGTTGAGACCAGCCGAAAGAAAACGAGTCGGAAGGACAACAGGAATAATAACAAAGAGAAACCGAAGACCGAAGAAATCAAAAACTGATTCAGGTATTAAGTATAGATGCACACCCGGGGGCAGGTTGTCCCCCCGGGGGTTCGTTTTTATGGGATCAGAGTATTTGAAAGAGAAAATTGCCTCTGTTGTGAATAATTCACTTGGTAATACTATAAAAGATTCTCTTGACTTGGTTTGTTTTCATTTTTATATTTATGCGCTTCAATCTGACTTTTTATCCGACGTAGCTATATATTCTTAACGTATGTTAATCTCAAAAGTACATGTCAAGGCATTCAAGTCGATCTTTGATTTGACGCTGCCAGTCGATCCGAAAGTGACTGTGATGATCGGCGCCAACGAAAGCGGTAAAACCAACACGTTGCGCGCGGTTGAATCGTTTCGTGCTGGTGCCCCTTTCACCAGCGGTCAGACATGTCAATACTCAGATTATTACTACCAGGGCAAGTGTCCTGAGGTCACGCTTGAGTTTTCGCATCTCTCGAGAGAGAATCGGCGGAATCTCGTTCATGCGTCCGAGGTTTTCAAAGATGTGGACAAGTTTTCAATCCTGAAGACGGGTCCGGAACTCTCCGACTATCATTTGCTGGTCAAAAATGAGGAGGTCGCGGTTTCAGACATGAAACGGCTTCTCGATAACCTGCCAAAGCTTCTCTATTTCGATAGTATTGCGCTGATCAAGAATCGAGTGGATCTGAATACGCTTCTAAATGGAGACACGAGTCATCAGACAGAGCGAAATCTCCTCAAGATTGGCGGCCTGCAGAACAACTTCGAGTTAATTTTTGAAGATTCCACCCGTGGCCGCCGTGCCAGTGAAGAAGCGAGTCGGCTGATCACGCAGCAAATTCGCCGAGTTTGGTCGCAGGAACCTACCATCGAGATCAAGCTCAACGTCAATGGCAAGATGCTTTATATCGATATTTCAGACGGCACCACGGTCTACGACACGCCTGAATCGCGCAGTCTGGGGTTTCGCTGGTATCTCTCTTTCTACATTAACTTCATTGCGAAGACGTTTGAAGCGAAAGCCAACGAGTTCTTCTTTTTGCTGGATGAGCCAGGCATTCATTTGCATCCGGCCGGCCAGAAGGATCTCACAAAAGTCATGGAAGACCTTGCCATCAAGAATCAGCTCGTTTACACGACGCACTCTCCGTTCATGATTAACCGGGAGTACCCGCAACGGGTACGATTGGTGAGCAAGGGCAGGGAGGGCACGAAAATCGACTCCCAGGCCTACCGTGAAAACTGGAAGCCTCTGCGCCGCTCCATCGGTCTGGTAATTGGGGATCTTTTCTTCTTCAACGATAGCAGCCTTATTCTGGAAGTCCCTTCGACAAAGATTCCATTCATGAAACGCTTCCAGCTTTTCAAAGCCCACACTGGCAAAAACAACTCCTGAGCAAGAATGTCATCTTCTGTGCGGTCAATTTGCGACGTTCCGGGCATTCGAGTCGGGCATGCTCAGGATGAGATCGCCATGACCGGCTGCACGGTGGTCATCCCTGAACATGGCGCGGTGGCGGGCGTTGACGTGCGAGGCTCTGCACCAGGCACGCGCGAGATCGAAGCCATTAAACCCGTTCGACTGGTTTCCGAAATCCACGCTGTGTTATTTGCCGGAGGTAGTGCATTTGGCTTGAACGCCGCTGGCGGTGTGCAACAGTACTTAGAGGAAAACGGTGTTGGCTTTGATGTCAAAGTCACGACGGTGCCCATCGTTCCTACCGCTGTCATCTTTGATCTTTTTGAGGGGGACCATAAAATCCGTCCCGACAAACAAATGGGATATCAAGCTGCGCAGAATGCGACGCAGAAGCATCCGGGAGAGGGTCGGGTTGGCGCTGGGACCGGCGCAACTGTCGGCAAGGTAGTGGGGCCGCAGGGTTCAATGAATGGCGGCATCGGCACGACCAGCGAGGCGGTGCAAGGCGTTCACGTCGGGGCGCTTGCGGTTGTGAATGCATTTGGCGATATTGTCGATCCGAACACTTCACAAATTGTCGCAGGCGCGGTGGACGAGACTGGGGCATTCCTGAATTCCGAACGGCATATTAGACGGCATTCGGAAGATGTTTTTCGTGCCGATATCAACACGACGCTGGCCGTGGTTGCAACTGATGCCAAACTCACGAAAGAGGAGGTGACCAAGATCGCCCAGATGGCGCACGATGGGGTGGCGCGAGTCACGAGGCCTGCGCACACACCTGTCGATGGTGACCTGATCATCTGCCTTTCCATAGGAAACAAAAAGAGTAACGTTCTCACGCTGGGTTCGGTAGCCGCGGATGTGGTGGCGCAGTCGATTCTACGGGCTGTGCGTGCGTCCAACCATGTCGAATCGTGAAAGCATTTGAATTCAAATTGAGGGGTGATGTGAAATGATTTATCGGTACAAGGAGTCTGTCCCCACAATTCCAGATTCTGCATTCGTCGCGCCGACCGCCATCGTGGTTGGAGATGTGAAATTTGGTGAAGATGCGAGTCTCTGGTTTGGGGCGATTGCACGCGGCGACGTGAACAGTATCCGGATAGGCGAGCGCAGCAATATTCAGGATGGTTCCGTGTTGCACGTTACGTTGCAGAAGTGGGCGCTTGTAATCGGCAGCAATGTCACGGTCGGTCACGGTGCAATTTTACACGGCTGTACAATTTCAGATTATTGTTTGATCGGTATGGGTGCGCGCATTCTGGATGGCGCCCGGATCGGGACATTTAGCTTGGTTGCGGCCGGCTCACTTGTGCGCGAAGGCGAGCGCGTCCCCAGCCATTCGCTGGTGGCCGGTGTGCCAGCCATCGTAAAACGGACGCTAACAGAAGAAGAGATCGAGAAGATCAAACGCTCGGCCGAGCGCTATGTCGATTATAAAAACAGCTACCTTGGGGGTGATTTTGCCCCATTAGACGCCTAAGCGGTCAGGGGGAATCCGATCTCAGTTTTTTCCCGAATAAAAACACAATTCCCGCCAGAACAAGGGTGCCGGCCGCCAAGGAAACAACGTTGTTTACTCCCCAGCCGTTCGGAATATAACCCGTCACAATCGCGACAATTCCCACAATAATCGCGTACGGCATCTGCGTGCGCACGTGGTCTACATGGTCGGCAGCGCAGGCCATTGAGGAGAGGATGGTGGTGTCGGAAATGGGCGAGCAGTGATCGCCAAGGACCGAACCGGACAGAATCGCACCGATGGTTCCGATAAGAATCTCATGGCTCAGTCCCGCCGCAAGTCCGGCTTCGACAGGTAGCTTGTAAGCAATAGGAATAACGATGGGAGTGAGAATCGCCATCGTTGCCCAGGAAGAGCCGGTTGAAAAGCTGATAAATGCTGCAATAACAAATGTGACGAACGGAATCAGGTGAGGCGACAGGATGCCCTTGCTTGCTGCAATCACATAGTCGGCCGTGTGCAGATCTTTGCAAATCTCCCCCATGCCCCAGGCCAGAATCAAGATCATGGCCGCCATCATCATCGACTTGTACCCGTTGACTGCAGCTTCTACCACGTTCCGGACGTCCAGAATCTTCTGACTTACAGCGAGAACTGCGGCCACGAACAAGCCGGTAAAAGACGCCCACAGAAGCACAGAAAAGGAGTTGGCAGCGCCGATGATCTTGCCAAGATTGGCGGTTTGTGCTTCAACGCCAAGTGATTCTTTGCCCGTCAGGTAGAGGCCTGCCAAAGTAACCAGAATAACAACGAGAATCGGCACGATGGCATTGTACCAGCGCAGTGGTGTGCCCTCGCCTGCGATCATGTCAAGGCTAGCGCTGTCGGCGAGAGGCTGCGCCCCTGGCCGTAGCACTTGTCCTGTGCGCATGGATCGCGTTTCTGCGGCGTACATCGGGCCGTAATCGCGAAGTGTGACGCCGATGAGAAAGACAAACACGAGCGCGAGAATACTGTAAGAAGCAAACGGGATCGATTCCAGGAAAACGCTGTAACCATCCTGGTTTATGCCCAGAACCGCGAATGCCTGAGCGATCAGTCCTACTTGGAACCCGACCCATGTCGAGATAGGCGCGATGGAGGCCACCGGCGCAGCGGTCGAATCCACGATATAGGAGAGCTTCTCCCGCGAAATCTTCAGCCGGTCAGTGAATGGGCGCATGGTGTTGCCAACGATGAGCGTGTTGGCGTAATCGTCAAAAAAGATGAGCAGGCCCATGGCCCAGGTAGCCAACTGGCCGCCACGGGCATGGTTAGCAAATTTTGCCAGCCGTTCGACGATGCCCTGCGTGCCGCCTGCCTTTGAAATCACCCCCACCATGCCGCCCAGGGTGAGGCTGAAAATCAGGATGGCAGCGTGGTTATTATTGGCCAGAGAATTGAGCAGGTAGGTGTCCGCGGTTCTCAAAAAGCCAGTGATTGGATTGTATTGGAAGATGAAGAGCGCACCGAGCCAGATGCCGCAAAAAAGCGAGATGAGCACCTGGCGCGCCGTGAAAGCCAGTGCGATCGCCAGCAGTGGCGGAAGGAGACTCAGAATGCCGGGCAGGACTCTGACGTCTGCAGTTTTCTTCAGGCTGCCACGCTGGATCTTAACAATGAAAGTACCGGACTCGGCAAAAACTGCATTAGGAATGCTGGCCTCACCGGCTTCGAAACTAACTCTGGTGATAGCCCGCGTTTCGCCGTCATCATCCCGGATTTGGATGCCGGCCACGTTGACGGACTCGGCAAATGCTTTGATGATCTGGCCGTCCGCATCTACGGCTTCAAAGCCGATTTCGAACACGACTGAAGAAAGCGCCACCGTGGGTGTTTTGATCTGGAATGCAACCGCTTGCCGCGTCTGGTCTTCCTGAACTTCTGTGCCGTAGGATTGGGCCGCCGCATTGCCCTGGCACAGTACGATAGGAAGAAAAAGATAAATTACGCGACGGAGTGTGTGATTGCTTAATTTCATAAGTGATTCGGTTTTGGGTGAAGGGAATGAGGTGAATTCAACAATAAGGAAATGCCGTAAGAAAGTAAAGCACAATTTTGGCAATGTTTTGGCACTTGATTTTACAAGATATTTTGCTAAATTAATTCGGCTTACATAAACAACTGTTTGGCCTCCCCCTGACAATAATTGCATAGAACATGAATCATTCCGGTGGCAGCAGTCTGAATTTATCAATGAGGGTTCTGGTTGTTTGGTGCCAGGTGCTGATGTTTTCCTGGTTCTTTCCGGCAGGCACCCGTGCGGCAAAGAAGGGCTGGACTGAGCGTTACACGCCACGCGCTGTCGAGGATATCGATTCTCACAAGCTACTCGAACTTTATGGCGGCGACATGCGCAAGGTCATGAGTCTGAACGGCCAATGGCAAGCGCGTCTCGTGGACGAGGAAGATTTTCACAACGTTTGGGTACCGGGCGCTTTTGATTTCGAAGGTCGGGTGCGGTTCAAACGCAGTTTTGAACTGGACTCCAGCTTCGTGGACAAGCAACTCAAGTTGGTGCTGCTGGGAGTCAATAATCGCTGCAAAATATATTTGAATCGACAGTTTCTCAGTTCGCACGTGAGCGGAAATACGGCCTTTTCGGTTGACCTGGACGAAGATAAGCTGGTGCTCCCAGGAACCAACGAACTGGTCATAGAAGTCGATAACACGCTCTTGCCACGTGAAAGCATTCCGTTAAGACACCATCCCGGAATTGCACACAATTATGGCGGCGTTATCCGTGACATTCTCATTCAGGTTTTGCCGCCAGTGGCAATAAAAAGTGTGCGCGTGAATTACCTGTTCTCGGACGGGTTTGGCAAGTGCGAACTCACCCTTCAAACTTTATTGCACAGGCGAGACGATTTTTTGCTTGCGGAAGGTACGAGGCTTACGCTTCAGGCTGAGTTGTGGGATAGCACCGGAACGCGCCTGATGGCGAAATCGCCCCCAAAGCCTGTGAAGTTCGATCGCGTTGTTTCTCAGGACACGCTGAAGCTCAAAGTTGATGGGGTTGAGTTGTGGACTCCTGACCAGCCGCATCTCTATGAGGTTCGGGCGATTCTCAAGGAAGGAAGAACCACCCTTGATGTAAGTTCCTTCGAAGTTGGCTTCAGCGTGGCAGAAGTGGCAGAAGGCAAGTACCTGCTCAACGGCCAGCCGTTCCCGCTGCGTGGCGTCAACTGGTATGCAGACGCATCCGTGGCCGGGCCCGTCGTAAATCCGGAAATATGTGAGGAGACTGTCAGGAAAATCAAATCGCTTGGCGCCAATGCCGTGCGGGTCGTAGGGACGCCGCCGCATCCGTACTTGTTCGACGTATGTGACCGCTTAGGACTGCTTGTGTTCACAGAGATGCCACTGTCTTTTGTTCCGGCTGTTCGGTTGCGCAATGCCGCGTTTACCGAAATGGTTAGCGACTATTTCACAGAAATTCTACTGCAAAGTGTTTCCCATGTGAGTCTCGGCGGAGTGGGATTTGGTACTGATGTGCAATTTGACCTGCTTGCGGGTGACCTGTTTCTGCAGGTGCTGCGGGCCGCCGCCGGCGAGGCTGCCCGTCCGTTCTACGCTTCTTATCGTCACTATATGCCCTCGCGGTGGCCGGATGAAATTGACCTGGTTTTTATAGATTTGTACCAGCACAACGCGGAGCAGGTTGAGGCTGAACGGCGGAAGTGGGAAAAGCTGACTCAGCAGCTTGGGTATGTGTACATGGTTGGATTTCCTTTCAGACAGACGCACGAACGCGGCGCTGACAGCCGGAATCCCGGTCTCGATGGCAATGCTGATGTTTACCAACCCGATCTGCAGGATGTTGCAGTGCAGGCTTATGAACTGAATCGCGTGCTTACGAAAATTAGCACGGACAAAGAGAAGGCCGGAGTCTTTATTCATACGCTGGCCGATTGGCGCGAGGCCTTACCCAACATAATATTCGGCGTACCTGAGGGTGAATATGTGCACGCTTCCGGCCTCCTGGGCTGGGACCGTAAAGAGCGTCTGGCGTTCGATATTGTTGAATCTCTTTTCAAAGAAGGGCAGACTAAGAAGATGTCTCTGCGCCTGCCACCTTCACAGAAACCCAACGAGTATCCTGTATTCGGAATCTTACTTATTTTGATGTTTCTGTTCAACTTTAACCGCAGCCGGCGGTTTCGCAGCAACCTGAAACGAATTTTTCTTTATCCGCACGGCTTTTACATGGACTTGCGAGACAACCGTAAAATATCGAAAGGGCAGACGCTCTTGCTTAGCCTGGTGGCCACTGTTGTTGTGAGCATCATCCTGTCCAGCGTTGCCTTTAATTTTCGTGAGAACCTGCTCTTCAATGACCTGTTGAACCTGATGGTTGATTCTCCCGCTCTTAAATGGAAATTGATCTGGCTGGCGTGGCATCCGCTTGCCTGCATCGTGTTTCTGGTAGTTTTACATTACACCTTATACTCCTATGCGATAGTGCTCTTGAGAGTGACGGCTCTTATCTTAGGAAAGCGCCTGCCATTGGTGCAGTATGCGACCTTGGTTTTCTGGGCAGCAGCTTGTTATGTTTGGCTGCTACCACTAGTCCCGATTTTCTATCGCCTTATCAACCAGACAGAGTGGGGCGCTATTGCGGCTACCGTCATTGGTTTGGTGTCGGGATGGTTTTTTGTCCGCTTGTTTCGTGGTGTAAAAGTGATTTTTAGTCTGTCGATATTGCGGGCAGGCACCTTTGTGTTGGTTCTTGGCATGCTTATCATAGGCAGCCTGGCGTGGTATCTCGACAAGAAGTACGCTGTAGTAGATTACCTCCCGATGTACTGGACGGTTCTGTCCGATAAAATATCGTTGTAAAGAACTTGAAGAAATACTTTGGATCGCGTCAAACCCTGACCCGATTTCCAACCCTGTCCGGGTGCTCTCAATGCGCTAGCGGAGAGCGTCCCTGCAGGTCAGCTGGCAAGGCAAGAAAGGCGCTTTGAACAAATCTTAGGTGAGACTGACGGCAAAGCCCAGGGAGATGACCGCCAGGATGGTGCTGATGACAATGGCGCTGGCCGCGAGGTGCTTGTCGCCGCCAAGCTGGTCCACCAGGATGAAGGATGCGGCGGCGGTGGGACAAGACAGATAGATGAGGGTTATCTTGCTTTCAGCCGGGCTAAGACCGAGGGCTGTTGCCAGCAGGTAGCCAATAACCGGCGTGACCCCAACCTTGAGCAAAGCAGCGCTGCTGGCCGCCAGCAGGCTGCCACGAATCTGAACTGAGACCAGCGAGCCGCCGATGCCAATCAAAGCCAGAGGCAGTGAGGTTTGACCTACCGCCGCAGTAGTACGCGCCAGCCACACCGGCAGAGGCGTGTTTGCGATGGAAAGCACGAAGCCAAGTGTCGAGGCGATGAGAAGTGGGTTGCTGAGTAATTGCAGGGCGATGGTCTTAAGGGATTCGCCGTCTATTTTTTTGCGCCCGAGGACAAGCACAAGTACGGAAAAGGCGTTGTAGGTGATTGCCATGGGTGCAAGCACAAGCACGGCCAGCGTTTCATGGTCGGCAAGCCCGGGCGCATTTTGTGCCATGGCAGAGTAAATGATCACCGGCAGGCCGATGAACGCGAGATTGCCTCTAAAACTCGACTGTACGAATGTCCCTGTCGAAGTCGCTGGCAACTGCAACAGGCGGGCCACGACATAAGCAGCCACGATGCCACCGAGCATGCTGAGAAACATGACCAGAAACAGGTTTGCTGCATTCTGACCAGTGTGTTGCGCCGCGGCGATTTTATTGAACAGCAGGCATGGCAGGCCAACCCAGTACGTTAGCCGGTTCAACCCTGAGAGGATTTCATCGGAAAAGAAGCGCCACCTGCGTAGCGAGGCGCCGAGGGCTATAATAACAAATACGGGGAAGAGCGAGTTGAGGACGGTCATTTTGTAGCCATAAATCCATTCAAGTTTTCACTTCTTGTTTTCTGTTTGCATTTTTGTCAGGCGCTGACTGATTTCACTTGCGGCTTAGCGGGGCTCGTATTCAAAGATTACGAAGATAGAGGAATGGCGGGTAAGTGTCAAGAAAAATTAGGAGTCGTTTTACCAAGATTGTAACTATTCAGCTCTTTGCTGTTGGCTCTTAGCTCTTGGCCTTGAGCTTGCTGATAAGGTTACGGTAAACTTGTTTAACGATCGCAAGCCCACCTTTCCAAATACCAGGAGTCTGGAAAGCTCTCATCGTGTGCAACCAATTTATGAACAATGGCCTTGGCTAGTGGCCAAAAGCCAACAGCAGCAGAGTTTACAAAAACAGCTTGACTTTCAGGGGTGTTTCGGTTATATTGCTCCAACTCTATATCGTGGCTCATCAACTCCATGCATACATCATATAGTATGTTTCACATAAATAACGCGAACTAGGGAGAGGGGCAAATACGTGTATCTGGAAAGTCTGAAGATTAATGGATTTAAGTCGTTTGCGAAGAAAACGACCTTCTTGTTCAACGACGGCATCACTGTCGTTGTGGGGCCGAATGGCTGCGGCAAGAGCAACACGGTGGACGCCATTCGCTGGGTGCTGGGGGAGCAAAGGGCGGGTAATATCCGCAGCGAGAAGATGGAGAATGTGATTTTCAACGGCACCAAGAAGATCAAACCTCTCGGCATGGCGGAAGTTTCGCTGACTATCCAAAACACAAAAAACGTATTGCCCATTGAGTACGCCGAGGTTGTCATCACACGGCGGCTTTTCCGGTCTCTGGAGAGTCAGTATCTGCTGAACAACACACCCTGCCGGTTGAAAGATATCCAGAATTTGTTTATGGATACCGGCATGGGGCCGAACGCTTATTCGATTATCGAGTTGGCGATGATCGAAACGATCTTGAGCGGGCACCCGGAGGAGCGTCGCAGAATCATTGAAGAGGCTGCCGGCGTCACCAAATACAAATTGCGGCGAAGAGCTGCCTTTAGAAAACTTGAAGCCACGGAAGTGGACCTCCTGCGTGTCTACGACATCATCAACGAAGTCGAGAAAACAGTGGCTTCGCTGCAAAGGCAGGTGCGCAAGGCCAAGCGTTACCAGGATTTGCGGGAAACCCTGAAAGAAATGGAGGTCAGGCTTGCCACGCACCGGTATTCGCAAATTCTGGAGGAGTATGAGCCACTGAACATGAAGCTGCGCGAAATGCAGGACAGTCGCCTGGTGCTGAGTACCAAGTTCGATGATAAAGAAGCGGAGATAGAGGAGGCGAGAAGAAAGCTACTGGAGTCGGAGCGCTACTTAAGTGAACAGCAACGAAATGTCAACGCTGTTGCGCTGAAGATCCACAAAAAGGAAGAAGAGATTCTGGTGGGCCGGGAACGGCGCAAGGGACTCGAAGATGCAAGAGTCAAATTGCATCGGGACAAGGAGGAAATCAAGTTGTGGGTCGAGAAGAACCGCATGCAGATCGCCGAGTCGAAAGAGGCTTTGCAGCAACAATTCGAAAAAATTCAGGTGACGGAAGCGGATTACCAGGAAAAAGGCGCCGCCCTCAACAAGATGGAGATGCGCGTACAAGATAAAAATGAGCAGCTAAGATCCATTGAGCAGCAGCGTCTAAGGGCGGTCGAAGGACTCACTGACGGGCAGAAGGACGAAGAGCGCGTCAAGACACAGCTTGAGAACATCAACGAGCGGCTAACAGTCATCAATACGGAGCTCGAAGAGAACAAGCTGCTGCAGAAGCTGCGGCAGGAGAAGGCTGACAAGTACATCGACAGGAAGGCGGAGTTGGACGCAACGCTGCGTGGGCTGCGGAGCGAGAATGACGCGGTCGTCGCTGAAATGCAGCATCTGACTGGAGCCAGAGAGCAGTCTAAGGAGCGTGTCCTCGAACGCAAAACTGAGTTGCAGACTCTGAAAGAGAGAATCGATCTGCTGACGCAGTTTATCGAGTCCTACGAAGATCATCCCGAGGCGGTGCAACACATTCTTATGCACAGTCCGCTCAACGGCGGCCTGAAAGGGACCCTTGCCGACAACCTTACCGTCGCTTCAGAATATCGTCGTGCGGTTGAGACCGCCATTGGTGAAGCTGCGGTTTCGTTAATCGTTGAGGGGACGGATCAAGCGTTAGAGTGCATTGAACTCCTGAAATCTGAGAAGAAGGGTGCTGTGACGTTCTTTCCGCTGGATAAGTTTGTGAGCGGAAGCGCAGTACAGAAGGCGCATGCAGAAAATCTCGCCAAAGGCGAAGGCGTGGTCGATTGGGCCTACAATCTGGTGAAATGTAATGATCGCTACCGGCCAATTGTCGAGGCGCTTCTGGCCGACTTCCTGGTCGTGAACGATCTGCAAACGGCAAAACAGGAGGCGGACCGCTTAAGGAACGAACGGCTCAGTTTGATCACCTTGAGCGGGGAAATAGTGACCACATGGGGACCGATCCGCGGCGGTGCCAGTGATGCCACCGAATCCGCTATTATCGGAAGGAAGGCGCTCATCGGGGAACTCGACGCTAAACTAAAAACGACCTTCAAACAACTCGATAGCGAAGAAAACGAGCGCTTGCGGATTGAAAAGGAGTATCAGAAGGCATTCAACCGGGAGCAGGATCTGAATCATCAGATCAACGCCGCAACCACCCGGTTAAACAACGTGGAAATGCAACTGGCACAATTGGATTTCGAGACGAAAAAGGATGCTGAGCTGGACGAACGCCTGCAAAAAGAATACAAGGAGCAGATGCAAAGTCAAATGCATTTGAACGCAAAGTTCAAAGCGATTTCTCCATCGCTGAACGACCTTGTCGATTCGAAGGTCAAGTTTGAAGCAGACCTCAAGAACGCCTCGGGAGAACTGTTCGCGCTTGAG
>Ga0114948_10000166_pt1 | contig 22531 bp, 19 predicted proteins | sample CR04metaG_FD_83877 | JGI IMG/M metagenome (GOLD analysis project Ga0114948, IMG submission 83877) | Deep subsurface microbial communities from Mariana Trench to uncover new lineages of life (NeLLi) - CR04 metaG | ecosystem: Environmental > Aquatic > Marine > Ocean trench > Sediment | place...
CGAATGCCCAGAAGCACAATGCGGTCGCCTTCGGCAAGCGGCGGCAGACGGCGATCCCGATCCTCGTCGCTGTCCTCGTCGTAGACCTGCAAAAAGCCCGCGTTCGCGATGCTGGAGCCGGTGGCCCGGAATAAGGCGCTGTCATCGTCCTCGCTGCAGGCCAGGTCCGCTGCCACCATGTCGATGGTGGCGTGAATCATCTGACAGGCCACCGCGCGCCGCCAGATGAGGCGGTACAGCTTGAGCTGATCCGCGTTCAAGTGGTCCTTGATCGATTCCGGTGTTCTTGCCACGCCGGTCGGGCGCACCGCCTCGTGAGCCTCCTGAGCGTTCTTGGCCTTGGTCTTGTAGACGTGGGCCTCCGGCGGCAGCTGATCCGGGCCGTACTCGCCGGCGATGTAGTCGCGCAGCTCCTGCAGAGCCTCGCCGGCGAGGGTCACCGAATCCGTACGCATATAGGTAATGAGTCCCACCAGGCCGCTGCCGGTGTCCACGCCTTCGTAGAGCTGCTGGGCGGTACGCATGGTGCGCTTGGCGGTGAAGCCCAATCGGCGGCCGGCCTCCTGCTGCAAGGTGGATGTGGTGAAGGGCGCCGCGGGGTTGCGCTTGCGCTGTTTCTTCTCGACCTTGACGACCCGCAGCTTACCCGCCGCGCGGGTGATTAAATCCGTTTCCACGTGCTTTGCGCGCGACTCGTCGGCGATGCTGAACTGGGCGAGCTTTTCGTTCTCGTAGTGCGACAGCCTGGCGACGAAGGGCGCCCCGTCCTTACGAAGGTCAGCCTCCAGTGTCCAGTACTCGCGCGGCTCGAAAGCCTCGATCTCATCCTCACGCTCGGCGATCATGCGCAGCGCGGGGCTTTGCACACGACCCGCCGAAAGCCCGCGGCGAATCTTCTTCCACAGCAGCGGCGACAGATTGAAGCCGACCAGATAGTCGAGGGCGCGGCGCGCCTGTTGCGCATTGATCAACGAGATGGAGAGTTCCCGCGGCGAGTTCATCGCCTCGATGATGGCCCGCTTGGTGATCTCGTGGAAAGCAATGCGGTGCACAGGCTTGCCGTTGAGAACGTTCTTCTCCTTGAGAAGCTCGACCACGTGCCAGGCGATGGCCTCACCTTCCCGATCCGGATCAGTGGCCAGATACAAGGCGTCCGCCTTCTTCATGGCCCGGGCAAGGGCGGCGATGTGCTTTTCGTTCCTCTCGATGGGCTCGTAGTGCATGGCGAAGTCGTTGTCCGGCTCCACCGCGCCCTCCTTGGGGCGCAGATCGCGCACGTGACCATAGGACGCCAGAACCTCGTAATCGGGTCCCAGGTACTTCTTGATGGTGCGCGCCTTGGCAGGCGATTCGACCACTACGAGATTTTTCGCCATGGGCTGAAAGCTCGAGGAGAGCATGTCCTGAGGATTTAAATGCGGATCCCTGAAAACCTGCCGGCCCGGAGATTCACCCGCCCCGCTGCATCCAAGGCGCGAGCGGGGTCGGGAAGAAGTGTAGACTAATGAAGTCGGCCGCTCGCCTTATCGAGTACAAAATCCTCCATCCAGGCGACAACGGCCTCCTTACCCGGCCGATTGAACAGAACCATTAGGACCACCCATTTGAGCTGCTCCAGGTCGATATCCTCCCCTTCCAGGGCCTCGACCCGCTCGATAACCAGTTCCCGGGTGATGGAATCGAGCACCCGCACCTGCTCCAGAAACAGCAGAAAGCTGCGGCACTCCAGGTCCAGCCGTTCGCACTCCTGGTCGGTGTAGATACGGGTGGCGGGCACATCGTCGCCCTCACGAGCCTCGGCCACGGCGCCTCCGGCCGTCAGCCCTTCCAGCCACTCGAAGGCCTTACCGATTTCGCTTTCTGGAAAACCCGCCTCGATAAGCTCCTGTTTGAGGGATTCGCGATCCGAATCCAACTCGGTTTCATCATCGAAATAATGCTCGAACAGGTACATAAGCACGTCCAGAACACTCTCTTTCATAGCCGTCGTATCAACCGCCGTCTCATAAGCCACCTACGGGCCTGTTGGTGGCGCGACAATAGGTACCACCGGGGATTGGGACCACCAGGCCCCGAAGTTCGAGCGCCAGAAGAATGGAGCAAACCGTGTCCGCCGTCAATCCGCTGCGTTCGATGACGGAATCGACGCTGGTGGCCTGGTAGGCGAGGCTCGCGAGAACCCTTTTCTGCGCTTCGTCCAGGTCATCGGCCTGCTCGTCCATGCTCTCCGGGGCGTGCATTTCCGGCACCTGCCACGGGCCTCCGGGGATGTCCCTGGGCAACTCCTCGAGGATGTCCGTTACCTGCTCTACCAGCTTGGCGCCCTCCCGGATCAGCTGGTGGCAGCCCCGCGCCAGCGGACTCTGAATCGGGCCCGGAACGGCGAATACCTCGCGACCCTGCTCACCGGCCAGGCGTGCCGTGATCAGGGAGCCGCTGCGGCGCGCCGCCTCCACCACCACGACACCGAGGCTGAGTCCGCTGATCAGCCGGTTGCGCCGGGGGAAATGCCGCGCCAGCGGCGCGCTGCCGGGGGGAAACTCGGACACCAACGCACCGTTCTCCGCCACTTGCCTGGCCAGACGGCGGTGGTTGCGCGGATAAACCCTATCCAGACCGTTGGCCGCCACCGCCAAAGTACGCCCGCCACCGGCCATGGCACCTCGGTGACTGGCAGCGTCGATGCCCAGGGCAAGCCCGCTGGTGATCACCAGTCCGCAAGCTGCCAGCTCGGCGCTGAAGCGCTGGGCGGTTTCCACGCCACAGGGTGTGGCCCGGCGGCTGCCGACCATGGCTACCTGAGCGGCGCACAAGATTTCCACATCGCCCTCCACGAACAGCACCGGCGGCGGGTCGGGGATTTGCCGCAGGCGCGGCGGAAAGCCCGGCGTGGCAAGGGTGATCAGGTGCCGTCCGGGTATCGCCAGCCAGTCGAGATCGGCCTCCACGGCGCGCCAGTCGGGAGCGGCCCTGCCAGGCCGGCTCGCACTGACGCACCGCTTGTGGGCAGCGAGAACATCACCGGGCGACGCGCGTCCTTCGGCCAGGGCGCATAGCTGCGCCTGTCCGAGGGAGGGCAATCGGTTGAGGGCAAGCCAATGTGCGGGCTCTGTGTCCATCCCTGGACCTTGTGGGGGGCCGCTACCCGAGCGGCCACGGCAATCAACATGGCCCGATACCGGGCCACTTGCCAGGTCACGGGGAGAGGGCTCAGCCTAACCGAATCTCAGGGATTTTTGACCGCGTCGAGCAAATGCATGGCCCGCGTCGCCTGCATGACGAGCGCGTAGCTGACACGCTCGAAGGGCCTGAACACCATGACGGTGCCGGCGCGCAGCTCCGGCAGTTGCACCAGGATTTTCTGCAGCCGGTCCTTCTCTGCCCACACATCCTCTACTTCGTTGCCGCTCTGAAAGATCCCCAGTACCAAGCCCTCTTCGATGCCGTCCCGGCTGCCGAGATCCAGCACCACGATGTCCATCTCGCCGATCTGACTGACACCATCCACCACCGAGATGATGTGCCCGCTGATGTCCCAGTCCGGGGCGCGCGGCGTGAAATTGCGCACCACCTGGTCGTCGGTCACCGGGAACAGACGGTCGCCCGCCCGCACCTCCCGGGTGCTGGTGAGTAGAAACACGGTGGCCGGATCACCCGCCTTCTCGACCACGGCGTCGGCAACATGGATTGCCTCGTAGCCGAGAATATCGTCAGGGTCGGACGGTCTGCGATATACCTGCCCGCGGCGGTAGACACCAAAGCGGGTGCCTTGTTCGGGTTTCAAGCCGCGCACGAAGATTTGCATGCCCAGGTGCGCCACCAGATTCTCCCTGCCGGCGGAAACCACGTAGGGAGCGGCTTCGAATTCTCCCGCTCCCAGCACCCGGGGACGCGCCAGAAAGGGCCGGATGGCATCGATGGGGATGGTGGGAACGGCGTCACGCCGCTCCAGCTCGTGGGCACGGGGTGACAGCTTCACCTCCCGCGGTCCGGTCTGGCGTCTGATGACACCCGTGTCGGGGTCGGTGGTCGTCCCGTCGTCGGCACGCCGGATCAGCTGCACCACCGGCTGCCCATCCCGGTAAAACAGCGCCAGCTCGTCGCCGGGGAAAATCAGGTGCGGGTTCTGAACCTGCGGATTGGTCTGCCAGATCTCCGGCCAGCGCCAGGGCTCCACCAGGAACTGGGTGGAAATGTCCCACAGGGTGTCGCCCCGCTTGACGATGTAGCGGGTCGGATGATCCGGGTTCAGCTCGACGGCGTCCTGGGCGACGGCCACCACGGACATCAGCAGCGCCGCCAGCAACAGGCTCAAGGCTTTCTTGTCAGGCATCTGGAATTCCTAAGCGAGTTTGTCTGAGGGTCCGCAGGCTAGCACCAGCCAAAGCGCCGGAAGTCGCCAGGAACGAGTTGGGAATATGGAATAAATATAGGCTATACAATTCTGAAATTTCAAACAAATTTGGCCTTCCGCCGGGTTGCCTCCCGGGCCGCCGATGGCACCAGGATAGAGGCATCCAGTAGAATTATCGGCCGCCCGCTCCAAACATTGACAGGAACGGCGTTATTCAGGACCAGGCGATGGCCATACGTGACATTCTTCACTATCCGGACCCGCGGCTGCGCAATCGCGCCCAGGCCGTGGAACGCGTGGATGACGAGGTCCGCCGACTTCTGGACGACATGCTCGAGACCATGTACGCGGCACCGGGCATCGGCCTGGCGGCGATTCAGGTGAACGTCCCGAAACGGGTGATCACCATCGACATATCCGAGCATGGCGACCGGCCCCTGTGTCTGATCAACCCGGAGATCCTGGAGCTGGCCGGCAGCATCGAAACCGAGGAAGGTTGCCTGTCGCTGCCCGGCATCTATGAGTCGGTGGAGCGTGCCGACGCGATCCGCGCCCGCGGCCTGGACCGCGGCGGCCAGGCGGTGGAATTCGAGGCCGAAGGCCTGCTGGCCGTGTGCGTGCAGCACGAAATCGACCATCTGGACGGCAAGCTGTTCGTCGATTACCTGTCACAGCTCAAGCGCCAGCGGATCCGCAAGAAGGCCCACAAGCAGCAGCGCCAGGCAATGTAGCCCGGCCGTTGCGCCATGGGTCCCCGGGCAGGGGCGAATTCGAGCCGCCGAATCCGGCCCGCGAACCTGACAGTGAATTGTGCCCAGGGGCACCCGAGAGAGCATGCGACTGATATTCGCCGGAACCCCCGATTTCGCCGCCACCGTGCTGGCGGCGCTGTTGGTGCCACCCCATACGGTGGCCGCCGTGTACACCCAGCCCGACCGGCCGTCGGGCCGCGGCCTCGGACGCACGCAAAGTGCCGTGAAGCGATTGGCCGCCGAGCACGGCATCCCCGTCGAGCAACCCGCGAGCCTGCGCGGACCCGACTGCCAACGGGTTCTCGCCGCTTACCATGGGGATGCGATGATCGTAGCTGCCTATGGACTGCTGCTGCCGGAAACCGTGCTGGCGACCCCGCGTCTGGGATGTATCAACGTGCACGCCTCGTTGTTGCCCCGCTGGCGGGGCGCGGCGCCGATTCAGCACGCCATACTCGCCGGTGACCCGGAAACCGGCGTCTCCATCCTGCAGATGGACGCGGGTCTGGACACCGGCCCGGTGCTGTGCCGGGCCGCCTGCCCCATTCGCGAAGACGACACCGGCGGCAGCCTGCACGACACCCTTGCCGCGCTGGGCGCCGTGACCGTGCTCGAGGCGCTGACGACCCTGGCCGACGGGCGGGCCCACGCCGCGCCCCAGGATGAAGCCATGGCCACCCATGCCGGGCGCATTGCCAAGATCGACGGGCTGATCGACTGGTCGCGCCCGGCGCAGATTCTGGAAAGGCAGGTGCGCGCCTTCAATCCCTGGCCGGTGGCCTACACCTCGGTGCCGGCAGCCAGTCACGGCGGCGATGGCCCCGGGCAACGCCTGCGCATCTGGAGCGCCGGGGTCGTAGAGTGTGACTCGCAAGCGCCTCCGGGTACGGTGCTGGCGAGCGGCGCGTCGGGCATCGAGGTGGCGGCCGGGCGCGATGCACTGCGTATTCTGACGCTTCAGGCGCCCGGTAAGCGAGCCATGAGCTGCGGTGATTACCTCAATGCCCATGCTTTGACGGTGGGTACCGTTCTCGAGGGCGCGGGCAGCGCCCGCACCTGAAGCATCCGGCCGAGCGCATGCCGGAGCCCGCCAACGTGCCCCACCGCGACGGCGACCCACGCGAGGTCGCCGTATCGGTGCTGGCATGCGTTCTGGGCCGGGACAAGGACCAAGGCAAAGACAAGGGCCGCTCACTCACCGCCTGCCTGAACCAGCACACGACCCCCATGGGCGACGCCAGAGACCGAGCCTTCGCCCGGGAACTCTGCTACGGCGTCCTGCGCTGGCTGCCGCGATTGCAGGCCTGCCTGGATAAGCTGCTGGAAAAACCCCTGCGGGGAAAAGACACCGTGGTGCGGACGGTACTTCTGCTTGGGCTCTATCAACTGATGTACACGCGGGTCGCGGATCACGCCGCCGTGGCCGAAAGCGTGTCCCTGGTGCGTCGCCTGCACCAAGCCTGGGCCGCCGGGCTGGTCAACGCTTGCCTGCGCAATTTCCAACGCCGCCGCCCAGCACTGACGGCCGCGCTGGACCGCGGCGATGAAGGCCGTTATGCCCACCCGAGCTGGCTGGTGAAAGCCACCAGAGACGCCTGGCCGCATCAGTGGCAGCAGATACTCGACGCAAACAACGAACGACCGCCTCTGAGCTTGCGGGTCAACGCGCGCCGCTGCTCGCGGCAAGATTACCTGGCGGATCTGGACCGCGACAACATCGCGGCGAGCCCCATTGCCCATGCCGAGCACGGCTTTCGCCTGCACCGGGCGCGGGATGTGGACGCCATACCGGGATTCGCCGATGGCGTCGTGTCGGTGCAGGACGGCGCCGCACAATTCGCTGCCGGTCTGCTCGACCTGCGCCCGGGGATGCGCGTTCTCGACGCCTGTGCGGCACCCGGGGGGAAAAGCGCGCATATTCTCGAGCAACAACCCGCCATCGGTGAACTGGTGGCGGTGGATCGCGATCCTGACCGGTTGCTGCGCGTGGAGCAGAACCTGCAACGGCTCGCGCTGGAGGCTACGGTCGTGTGTGCCGACGCGCGCGAGCCAGGCGACTGGTGGAACGGTGAGCTGTTCCAGCGCATCCTCATCGACGCCCCGTGCAGCGGTTCCGGGGTCATCCGCCGGCATCCGGACATCAAACTGCACCGCCGACCTGAGGATATCGAAGAGCTGGCCGCCACCCAGAACGGGCTACTGGCTGCGCTTTGGCCGCTGTTGGCCCCCCGGGGACGGCTGTTGTACGCTACTTGCTCGTACCTGCCGCGGGAGAATGACCACGTACTGGCCGAATTCCTCGCGAAACACCCGGATGCCACAGACGATCTCATGCAGTATGCATGGGGTCGAGCCACCGAGCACGGACGCCAGGTGCTCCCGGGCGAGGACACGATGGACGGGTTCTACTATGCATTGCTTGGCAAGCATTGAGCGGATTCGTATTCGCACATGGCCAGTCGTGTGGCTGGCCATGTGCTCGCTGTTGCTGGTGATTACCGAGTCGAGCACCTCCGCCCCGGGCGCTTTGGAGGCGGGCTTCGACATTCGCAACGCCAGAACCAGACTGGTGGACGGTGTCTATCTCCTCGACGCGGATATCCGCTTCGTGTTCAGCGAAGAGGCCCTGGAAGCCATCGAGAACGGCGTTCCCGTCACCATCATTCTGGAGATGCAAGTACTGCGCCAGCGCGGGCTCATCTGGGACAACCTGTGGTGGGATAAGGAGATCGCGCAGCTGGAGGGGAAATTACGGATCGAAACGCGGCCTCTGAGCAAAACCTACCTGGTTCGGAATTTGAACTCCGGTGAGCTGCAGGTTTTCGCATCCTTCAGCGAACTCCTCGTGGGACTGGGCAAGATCCGCAACTTCCCATTGCTCGACGCGCATCTGCTGGGCGACGAAGGCCGCTACTACCTTCGCCTGCGCGCGCTGCTGGACATCGAGTCACTGCCCTCGCCGTTGCGCCCATGGGCCTATCTCAGCGCTTTATGGCGCCTCGAGAGCGACTGGTACCAATGGCCAATCGAGCGCTGAAACGCTTTTTCACCGGCCTCGGCCCGATCCTCGCCTTCGTGCTGCTGCTGCTCGTGTCGCTGGTATTGATGAGCAATGCCACCCAAGAGTCGGCGCGATTCGGTCGGATGTATTCGGTGTTGCTCGTGATCAATGCCCTGGGACTCATCGCACTCGGGGGGCTGATCGCCTGGAACCTGTTCACGTTGCTGCGCCAGGTGCGCCGGGGCCAGGCCGGCGCCAGGCTCACGGTGCGCATGGTGGCGGTATTCGTCATCCTGTCCGTTACGCCGGTGCTGGTGGTTTACTACTTTTCACTGCAATTCCTGCATCGGGGCATCGACAGCTGGTTCGACGTGCGTATCGAGCGGGCGCTGGACGACGCCCTCGAGCTCAGTCGCTCTGCTCTCGGCATTCGCATGAGAGAGCTCTTGCGTCACACGGAAGTGGTGGCGGATGATCTCGTGGACATACCCGATGACCAGATCGCGATGGCCCTCGACGACAATCGTCGCTTGAGCGGCGCCTCGGAGTTCACGTTGATTGGCGCCAACGGACACATCATCGCCTCCAGCAGCCGTGACCCGACCACCATCGTTCCCCACCGGCCCAGTGACGCTATCCTCATGCAGCTGCGCCAATCGGGCAGCTACATCGGGCTGGACTCCGTCGGCGATGCGGGGCTCAACATTCGCGTAGCCGTCAGGCTGCCGGCGAGCCTGTCCACGACGGAACCGCGCATCCTGCAAGCTCTGTACCCCGTCGCGGAGCGAACCAGCGCGCTGGCCGAGACGGTGCAGGCGACCTACGCGAAGTACCGCGAGCTCGCCTACCTTAGAAAGCCTTTGAAAACCAGCTTCACATTGACGCTGTCGCTGGTGCTTCTTCTGAGTCTGTTCGCCGCGGTGTGGGCAGCCTTCTACTCGGCGCGGCGCATGGTGGCGCCCCTGCAGGACCTCGCCCAGGGCACCCGAGCGGTAGCCGACGGCGATTACGAGACCCAGTTGCCCGAATCCGGCGAGGACGAAGTCGGGTTTCTGGTGGAATCCTTCAACGACATGACACGGCGGCTTGCCAGGGCCCGAGACGAGACCCGCCGTAGCCAACAGCAGGTGGAGGACCAGCGGCGTTATCTGGAAACAGTGCTGTCACAGCTGTCCACGGGCGTGCTGACCCTGGATGAGAACGGACGACTGTTCACCGGCAACAAGGCGGCGAGTCAGATTCTGCGTGTAGCGCTCGACGACGAGTCGGGAAAAACGCTGGGGGAAATCAGCCAGCGGCATCCGCACCTGCATCCCCTCGAGCACGCCCTGCGGGCACGCGTCGTGAAAACCAGTCCGACCAGCACGCCCGATGACGACTGGCGCGAGGAGATCATTCTTCTTGGCCCGAGCGGGCGCCAGATCCTCATGTGCAGCAGCACGCCATTATCGGCTTCCGGTGGTTTTTTTGCCGGCCGCGTCATTGTCTTCGATGATGTTACCGATTTGATTCAAGCGCAACGCAATGCCGCCTGGAGTGAGGTAGCGAGGCGCCTGGCCCACGAGATCAAGAATCCGCTCACACCTATTCAGCTCTCCGCCGAACGCCTGCGCCACAAGTATCTCGGCAAAATGCAAGTTGAGGACAGCGACGCCTTCGATCGACTGACTCGCACGATCGTCCAGCAGGTGGAGGCCATGAAAGCCATGGTCAACGCCTTTTCCGACTATGCGCGTGCACCGCGCATGCAATTGCGCGACGTCGATGTGAACGAGTTGATCACGGACGTAGTCGAGCTTTACAGGGCCAGCAACAGCGAAATCGACCTCGAGACTGCGCTGGCGGATGATTTGCCACCGCTGGAGGCAGACACCGATCGCCTCCGTCAGGTTCTCCACAATCTCATCAAAAACGCGCTCGAGGCGAGCCCGTCCGACGGCGCTGCCCGAGTGCGCATCGAAACGCTCTTCGTGAAAGGACCTTCACGAAATCTCATCGAGATCCGAACCCGCGATTTCGGCCGTGGTCTACCAGAAAACATGACGGAAGATATATTCGACCCCCATGTTACGACCAAGACCAAGGGAAGCGGACTCGGCCTCGCCATCGTCAAGAAGATCGTGGAAGAGCATGGTGGTGTGGTCTGGGCCGAAAACGAGACGAAGGGCGCCAGCGTCATCATGCAGTTCCCGGTGGTTTCCGACGACTCGCAATCTGCATCGGAGACGCGAAAACAAGCCATATGAACAACCTCGAGGCAGCAACATGAGCGAGGCATACATTCTCATCGTGGATGACGAACCCGACATCTGTACCCTCGTCAAGGAGATCCTCGAAGACGAAGGTTATGAGGTCAGCGCGGCCGAGAACGCCGAGCAAGCCCACGAGGCGCGCCGCGCCAGACGACCCGACCTGATTCTCCTCGATATCTGGATGCCGGACACCGACGGCATTTCGCTTCTCAAGGAATGGGCGAGCAACTCCAGCGAGAACACCCCGGTCATCATGATGTCCGGGCACGGCACGGTCGAGACGGCGGTGGAAGCCACGCGGCTGGGGGCTTATGACTTTCTGGAAAAGCCCCTGTCCACGGCGAAGCTCCTGCTCACTGTCAAGAATGCATTGGAAACCGCCCAGCTCAAGCAGGAAAACATCGGCTTGCGGCGCGAATCAGGCACCGTCACCGAGCCCATCGGGCGAAGCCCGATCATGCAGAATCTGCGCGAACAAGTTAAACGCATCGCCCAGCACGACACTTCCGTGCTGCTGCTGGGCGAGTCTGGCAGCGGCAAGGAAGTACATGCCCGCTACCTGCACCATTCGAGCAACCGGCGTGATGGTCCCTTCGTCAGAGTGCCCATCGCCGGGCTCGCAAACGCCAACTCTGCCGCCGAGCTGTTCGGTGCGGAGAATGGTGAGCAGGTGCACTTCGGCTCTCTGGAGCAGGCCAACGGCGGCACCCTGTTTCTGGAGGACATCATCGACATGGACCTCGGCGTCCAGGCACGCCTGCTGAGCGCACTCACCCATCAGTCGTTCATGCGTGTCGATGGTGTCGCTCCGGTCAGTATCAACGTACGAATCATCGCGGCCACCAGCCACGATCCGAGCCGAGCGGTCGAGGAAGGTACGCTACGCGAAGATCTCTATTATCACCTCAATGTCGTGCCGCTCGAGATCCCCCCGCTTCGTTCACATCGTGACGACATTCCCGAACTGCTCAACTACTATATCGATCAGTTCGCCACTACCGAAGGATTACCATATCGGCGCTTTACAGTGGGCGCACAAAATCGTCTGCGCAACTATTCGTGGCCTGGTAACATTCGCGAACTCAAAAATATCGTACATCGCCTTCTCATCCTTGGCAGCGGCGCCAACATCGACCAGGAAGAGATCGATCTATCGATCGGAGAGATTCGTGAGAAGGAAGAAAGCGGCATCCCCCCGGAATTCGACCTTCCACTCAAGGAGGCCCGCGAACAGTTCGAACGCAGATATTTGGAACATCAGCTTCGGGAAACCGGCGGCAGCATGAGCAAGATGGCGAAACGTGTTGGCATGGAACGCACGCACCTTTACCGAAAAATTCGTGCCCTGGGGATCGAGCCGAAACGCGTAACGGCAAGCTCGGACTGACTGGCAAGAAACGCTTTGGCGCGGCCCCTGAACGTGGCGCAGATGTCGGCATAGCTATCTAGACGCATGAAAATAATAATCCTAGGTGCGGGCCAGGTGGGCATGACGGTCGCTGAAGTCCTGGCCAGCGAGGCGAACGACATCACCATCATCGATCGCGACGCCGAACGCCTCAGAGCCCTGCAGGATCACCTGGACATCCGTACCGTGCTCGGGCATGCGTCGCATCCCGACGTACTGAAGAAGGCCGGCGCCGAGGACGTCGACCTGCTTCTGGCGGTTACCAACAGCGACGAGACTAATATGATCGCCTGCCAGGTGGCATACACGCTGTTCCATACTCCCACCAAGATTGCCCGGGTAAGGGCGGTGGAATATTTGAATCACCGCCAGCTGTTCTGCCAGGAAGCCCTGCCCATCGACGTCCTGATCAGTCCGGAGCAATTGGTAACCGACTCTATTCGACGGCTGATCGAAACACCCGGAGCGTTGCAGGTGCTCGACTTTGCCGACGGTCGGGTGCGGTTGGTCGCCCTCAAGGCGTACTACGGCGGTCCGCTCGTGGGGCACGCCCTTCGCGAGCTGCCGCAACGCATGCCTGGCATCGATACACGCGTCGTGGCGGTGTTCCGCCACGACCGAGCCATCGTGCCGGAAGGTGATACGGTCATCGAGGCGGACGACGAGGTCTTCTTCATCGCCGCGGCCGAGCACATTCACGCCGTCATGGGTGAGTTGCGCAAGCTCGACAAGCCGGTCCGGCGCGTAATCCTCGCAGGCGGCGGCAACATCGGCCAGCGCCTGGCCAGAGGACTCGAAAGCAACTACAACGTCAAACTGATCGAGCACAGCATGGACCGTGCGCGCGCCTTGTCTGAAGCGCTCGATAAGACGATCGTTCTGCAGGGGGACGCGGCCGATGAGGATCTCCTGCGCGAGGAGAACATCGATAACACCGACGTATTTTGCGCGGTTACCGATGACGATCAGATCAATATCCTGAGTGCCATGCTCGCCAAGCGCATGGGGGCTCGTAAAGTAATGTCGCTAATCAATCGAAGCGCCTATGTGGATCTGGTGCAGAGCGGAATCATCGATATCGCCATCTCGCCACAGCAGACGACGATCAGCAGCCTGCTCGCCCACGTTCGGCGCGGGGATGTGGTTGTGGCGCATTCGCTGCGGCGTGGTGCGGCCGAGGCCATCGAGGCCGTTGCTCATGGGGACAGCCGAACCTCCAGGGTGGTCGGGCGCACCGTCGAGCAGATAAAGCTGCCGCCCGGTACGACCATCGACGCCGTAGTGCGCGGTGAGAAGGTCATCATTGCCCATCACGACACACGCATCGAAGCAGACGATCACGTCATCTTGTTTCTCATAGACAAGAAACACGTGACCGATGTCGAGAAGCTCTTCCAGGTGGGTGTCACCTTCCTGTAATCGCAACAACCACGCCGGGACCATCGATTCGTGCAACTGTTCGTTGTCCAACGCATTCTCGGACTATTGCTCGGTCTTTTCAGCGTCAGCATGCTGCCACCGATGCTGGTGTCCTGGTGGTACGACGACGGCGTCTTGAGCGCTTTTTTCGGCGCCTTCGGCCTCATTCTCGCTTCGGGACTGGTGTTGTGGCTGCCCGTTCGGCGCCACCGGCGGGAGCTGCGTCTGCGCGATGGCTTCATGGTCGTGGTGATGTTCTGGGTGGCCCTGGGATTGTGCGGCAGCATCCCCCTGCTGCTCGCGAGCAATCCGGACATGACGGTAACGGACGCCGTTTTCGAGTCGGTTTCGGGCCTCACCACAACCGGCGCGACGGTCATCGAGGGGATCGACGTGATGCCGCGCTCGATCCTCTTCTATCGCCAGCAGCTTCAATGGCTGGGGGGCATGGGCATCATCGTGCTGGCGGTGGCCATTCTGCCGCTGCTCGGAGTCGGTGGAATGCAGCTGTACCGGGCCGAAACGCCGGGTCCCATGAAAGACAACAAGCTGACCCCGAGAATCACCGAGACCGCGAAAGCCCTGTGGTACATCTATCTGGGCCTGACAATTCTCTGTGCTCTCGCTTACTGGTTGGCGGGAATGACGCCCTTCGACGCTATCGCGCACAGCTTCTCCACCGTCGCTATCGGCGGCTTCTCGACCCATGACGCAAACCTGGGATATTTCGACAACCCCCTGATCGAAGGCGTCGCGGTGTTGTTCATGACCATGGCCGGCATCAATTTCGCGATTCACTTCCTCGCCTGGCGCTCACGCAGTCCGCGCCCCTACCTGGGTGATACGGAGCTCAAAACCTATATCGGGTTGCTGGTTTGCTTATCGGCAATCACGAGTCTTTATCTTTTCTATTCGGGCACCTTCCCCAGCTTCGCGAGTTCGGTCCGCTACGGCGTCTTTCAAACCGTGTCCATCAGTACCACCACTGGCTTTACCACCAGCGGCTACCACATCTGGCCGAGCTTTCTGCCCGTGATGCTGCTGTTCGCGAGCTTCGTCGGAGGTTGCGCCGGCTCCACCGGTGGTGGATTGAAAGTCATCCGGGTAGTGCTGCTGTTCAAGCAGGGCAAACGTGAAATCATGCGCCTGATCCATCCCAACGCACAGGTGCCCATCAAGGTGAACGGCGCCAGCATGCCGAATCGCGTGGTGGATGCCGTATGGGGTTTCTTCGCCGCCTACGTGGCGACTTTTTCCTTCATGATGCTCGCCCTGCTGGCGCTGGGACTCGATCAGGTAACGGCCTTTTCGGCGGTTGCCGCCAGCATCAACAATCTCGGCCCCGGTCTGGGCGCCGTGGGCGCCAACTACGCCGGCATCGGCGACGGGGCAAAATGGATACTGAGCCTCGCCATGCTCCTCGGGCGCCTGGAGATTTTTACGCTGCTGGTGATTTTGACGCCGGGCTTCTGGCGCGGCTGAGCAGATAGCCGTGAGTCTCGTGGAAAACCTCGAAGCGATGCTGGCCGCGGGTAACGACGACGCCCTGTTGCGCTTCAGTCTCGGAAACGCCTACCTGAAGGAACAGCCCGCGCTGGCAGCCGAGCACCTTGCGCGGGCCGTGAAGCTGAACCCCGAATACTCGGCGGCCTGGAAGATCTACGGCAAGGCGTTGGCGGCCGCGGGACGCGAGAACGAGGCCAGAGAAGCTTATGCCCTGGGGATCGCCGCAGCCAATCGCAACGGCGACATTCAGGCCGCCAAAGAAATGGGCGTGTTCCTGCGCCGCTTGGAAGATTAAATGGGGACAGATCTATTTATGTCCCCATTTAATCTTCCCCATTTAACCAAAACCTACGCGCACCAGGCCTCGGCCCCGCTGTTTACCTGAAGGGTGCCGGTGAGGGGGGACAAATCGTCGAGGTTGTGACGCCCCATGTAGTCCTCCAGTCCCTGGTTGATTTTCGTGCACACCAGCGGATCGTAGAAAAGCGCAGTGCCCACGCCGATGGCGGCGGCACCGGCGATGATGAACTCGAGGGCATCCTCAGCACTGGCAATACCTCCCTGGCCTATGATGGGCACGGAATGGCGTTTCGCCACCTGGTACACCTGATGCACCTTGAGCAAAGCCATGGGTTTCACCGCCGGACCTGAAAGGCCCCCGTGGTTGGCGCCGATGACGGGGCGCCGGCTTTCCACGTCGATGGCCATTCCCAGAAAGGTATTGACCACCGCCAGGGCATCGCTGCCGGCCTCGATACAGCGCCGTGCATTGTCCACGATGTCCGTCTGATTGGGAGATAGCTTGGTGATCAACGGCTTCGAGGTTGCGGCCCGGCAGGCTTCCACCACCCGCGCCGACATGTCAGGGTCATTTCCAAATACGACACCGCCCTCGCGCACGTTCGGGCAGGAAATATTGATCTCCACCGCGTCGATGGGCGAGTCGTCGAACATACGCGTGACCTGAACGTATTCCTCCAGGGTCGCACCGGAGACGTTGGCGAAGAAGCGCGTCTCTTGGAAATCCAGCCCGGGAAGAATGTTCTCCACCACGTGACGGCTGCCGGGATTCTGCAGGCCGATGGAATTGAGCATACCGCCGGGGGTCTCCCAGACCCGGTGGGGCTGGTTGCCCAGGCGTGCAGAGAGGGTCGTGCCCTTGAGGCAAACGGCGCCCACCTGGCGATTGGAAAAGCCCTCCACGCGTGTGTATTCTTCGCCGAAACCCACGCAACCGGACAATAGAACGAGGGGCGTATTCAGGCGCAGGCCGCAGAAATCCACAGCCAATCTACTGTTGTCACCGTCGCCACTCACTCCGCGTTTTTCCTCATGTACGATGTCGTTCTCTATCAGCCGGAGATCCCCCCCAACACGGGCAACATCATACGCCTATGCGCAAATACGGGCTTCGCATTGCATCTGATCGCACCGCTGGGATTCGACATGGAGGAAAGACGCCTGCGGCGGGCGGGGCTCGACTACCGTGAATGGGCCCGGGTCCGCACCCACGACTCGCTGGATGCATATTTGAAGGTTGCCCGCCCCACACGCCTGCTGGCCTTCTCGACGCGAGGCACACAGAATTATGCGTCCATGGAATATCGAAGGGGTGACGCATTGCTGTTCGGGCCGGAATCCCGGGGGTTGCCGCAACCGGTGCTGGAGCGCGTGGCTGCCGCCGAGCGCGCCAGAATTCCCATGCAGCCGGGAAATCGCAGCCTCAACTTATCCAACGCGGTGGCGGTGGTGTGTTACGAAGCATGGCGGCAACGCGGGTTCGCCCGCTACCCGGATGAAGACCAGGGGCAGGCGTCGCGGTGGGGTTGACCGGAGCGCGCGCGAGCGGTTGCGCTCAGCGCAAACCGAGAAGCTGGCTGGTCTCCAGCACGCCACTCTCGGGCAACTGCACGGACTCCGGCCCGGATTCGGCGATGCGCAGGATCATCTCCTTGAGCACCGTGCGCTGTGGCTCCATCAGCCGGGACCATGCGCGCGCCGTCTCGATGGCTTCCTGCTCCAGGCCCTCGATGACGTTGACGCCGAACATCAGCCAGGCTGGATTCACCTCCAGCGCTTCGGCCAGCTCGCTCAAGATTCGCGGATGATTACACTTACCGGCTTCGATGCGCTGGATCACCGCCTGACTGGTGCCGACGGCGGCCGCCAGCTGATGCTGGGTCCAGCCTTTCTCGATGCGGCTGTAGGTCAGTCGCCCACCCAGGGTCGTGGTACGAACTTCGCATTCGGCTCTGGCGTCCTGCTTCGCCCTAACTCGTCCGTCCCTGGACTCGTCGGCTCTGGCGTCCTGCTTCGTCCTAACTTGTCCGTCCCTGGACTCGTCGGTTGTATTTGGCATCTCGATTGGACTCGTTGGATACTTTGACTTGAGGAACGCTAAGTATTTCAGCACAGCCGGAGCCGGGTTTTTTTGAACCAGCGCACAGTTTCTGAGGAATCTAAGACTTTTTCCGGAGTTCCTGGCGAATTCCCGGACCAGAGCATGGCTTTTTTCGCCACCGCGCCACGGGATCTGGTATCGCTGCTGCGCCGGGAGCTCGTCGGGCTGGGTGCCGCTCACCTGCGTGCCGGGCATGCGGGGGTGCGCTTCCGCGGCACGCTGGAAACCGCCTACCGCGCCTGTCTGTGGTGCCGGGTCGCCAGCCGCATCCTGCTGCCGTTGAAGAGCTTCCAGGCCGCCACGAATGCGCAGCTGTACGCGGGCGTACGCCGCATCCCGTGGTCCGAGCACGTCCCCACCGACGGAACGTTGGCAGTCGACTTCACCAGCTCACGCTCGAAGTTGGGTCACACGCACTTCGGTGCACAGAAGGTCAAGGACGCCATCGTCGACCAGCTGCGGGAGCTCACCGGCAGGCGGCCGTCGGTGGATCGCGTGCGCCCGGATGTACGCATCAACGCCCATGTGGACAGGGACGTGGTCACTATCGCCATCGACCTGTCCGGCGACAGCCTCCATCGGCGCGGATACCGGCAGCAGGGCGGTCCGGCGCCGCTGAAGGAAAATGTCGCCGCGGCCATTCTGCTGCATGCCGGCTGGCCGCAGATGGCGCAAGCCGGAAAACCACTGCTCGATCCCATGTGCGGCTCCGGAACGCTGCTCATCGAGGCCGCCCTGATGGCTGGCGACATGGCACCCGGACTCACACGGGACTATTTCGGCCTGCACCGCTGGGGTGGCCACGATGCCGAACTGTGGCAGCGCCTGCTGGAGGAAGCCCGGCAACGGCGCCACCAGGGAATTGCGCGGCTACCGGCGATGGCGGGCTTCGACATCGATGGCAAAGCCGTGGCCCGTGCCAACGACAACCTGCTGCGCGTCGGGCTGGCCGAGCACATTCCGATTCACTGCCGGGACATGGTCGAGCTGCAATCGCCCTGGCCGGGACGAACCGGGCTGTTGGTGTGCAACCCACCCTACGGCGAACGCATGGGCGCGCACAAGGATCTCGCTGAGCTGTATGCCGGCATGGGCGAGGTCCTGAAAAGCGCCTTCCCGGGCTGGCAGCTGATGCTGCTGGTGGGGTCGCCGGCGCTGGGCTCTCATCTGGGCCTGCGGCCCCAAGACAGCCAGAAGCTGGACAACGGACCGCTGGCCTGCCAGCTCAACCGCTACCAGATCCCCGCCGGGGGGGGCCACGGCACCGCGGGAGCCGCCGTGAAGCCCCGCGCCCGCCCCCACGGGCGCGGCCCCAGCGACCCGCACGCCAGCATGTTCGCAAACCGCCTGCGGAAGAATCTACGCAATATCGGTGGCTGGGCGAGGCGAAATGATATCGACTGCTACCGACTCTACGACGCCGACATGCCGGAGTACGCCTTTGCCGTGGATATTTATCGGGCACCCGACACCTGGGTCATCGCCCAGGAATACCAGGCACCGGCAAGCATTCCGGAGCAGCAGGTGGCGGCGCGGCGCGGCACGGTTCTAGCCACCCTGGAAGAGGTGCTCCAGGTACCCGCCGAACGCGTGGTGTTCAAATCCCGGCGCCGCCACCGAGGAGGCAGCCAATACCAGCGACTGGCGACCGACGGCGCCCTGCACGAGGTGGTCGAGAACGGCTGCCGGCTTCTGGTCAACTTCCACGATCGGATGGATACCGGCCTGTTCCTCGATCAACGGCAGATCCGCCGGCTGATCCGAAGCCTGGCGCCGGACCGGCGGTTTCTGAATCTGTTCGCCTACGCCGGCGCGGCCACGGTCCAAGCCGCTGCCGGCGGTGCCACTGCGACCACCAGCGTCGACTTGTCCGCCAACTATCTGGCGTGGGCGCGGCGCAATCTCGCACTCAACGGGTTCTCCAGCGATCGGCATGTGCAGATTCAAGCGGATTGCGCGGAGTGGCTGGCCAATGCGCCGGACAGCCACCGGGACTACGGCGTGGTGCTGCTCGATGCTCCTACCTTCTCGAATTCCAAACGCTTGGCCGGCACCCTGGACGTGCAACGGGATCATGCAAGCCTCATCCGCTTGGCGGCGCGGCGGCTGGCCACCGACGGCGTGCTGTTATTTTCAAACCACTTGAAAGGATTTCGGTTGGATCACGAGGCGGTCCGCGCCGCCGGACTGGATCTCGAGGACATCACCCGCCAGACCCTGCCCCGGGACTTCGCGCGCAATCCACGCAGCCACCATTGTTGGCGCATTCGCCACCGCCCTTGCCGATAAGATGCGCTGGCGCAACCCCGTCCTGATCCTCGTCTGCGCCAGCATCGTACTGATGCTGTCCTTTGGTATTCGCACCAGCTTCGGGATCTTTCTGGCGCCCATGACCACAGACCTGGGGATCGGCCGCCAAAGCTTCGCCTTCGCCATCGCCATACAGAACCTGTTGTGGGGTTTGTCGCAACCCTTCGCCGGCGCCATCGCGGATCGCTACGGATCGGGCCGGATGGTGGCCGGTTGCGCGGTCATGTACGTGCTCGGCCTGGTGCTGATGGCCCACGCGTCCACCGGCACCGATCTGACCATGGGCGCCGGCGTGCTCATCGGACTGGCTTTGAGCGGCACTGGATTCCCGGTGATCCTGGCAGTGGTGGGCCGCAGTGTGGACGAATCCCGGCGCAGCCTCTTCCTGGGCTTTGCCAGCGCCGGCGGATCCTCCGGGCAACTGCTGATGGTGCCCCTGGGGCAGGTATTTCTGGACGGCTTCGGCTGGAGCACGGCCTTGTTGGGGTTTGCGCTGCTATCTTCGCTGATGGTTCCCCTGGCCGCTTTCCTCACCGGCAAAACGACTGCCGGCGCCGAAGGGCTGCGAAAGCAAAGCCTCAAGCAAGCCATTGCCGAGGCCAGCCGGCATGGAGGCTATTGGTACCTGACCGCCGGCTTTTTCGTCTGCGGCTTTCACGTTGCCTTCATCGCCACGCACCTGCCGGCGTTCATCATCGACCGCGGCGGGGCGCCTTTCATGGGCGCGGCGGCGTTGGCGCTCATCGGCTTCGGCAACATCATCGGCTCGCTCACCTGCGGCGTACTCGGCGGCCGCTACCCGAAAAAGTACGTGCTCGCCGGCCTTTACCTGGGGCGCTCGGTGATCATCACCCTGTTCCTCCTGACACCCGTGAGCAATGTGTCCATCCTGCTGTTCGCCGCCGGCATCGGCATGTTGTGGTTGGGAACCGTGCCACTCACCAGCGGCCTGGTGGCACAGATGTTCGGCATGCGCTACATGGCAACGCTGTTCGGCTTCGTGTTCTTCAGTCACCAGCTGGGCAGCTTTCTGGGCGTGTGGCTGGGCGGCTACGTCTTCGACACCACCGGCAGCTACGACCTCGTGTGGTGGATCGCCGTGGCTCTGGGACTCGCGGCGGCAGCCCTGCACTGGCCCATCGACGAGCGACCGGTGGTGCACCCCCTGGCCGCGGAAAGCTGAGGCGCGCCTACGTTTCTACTTGCATCGACTACGTTTTCAGCGCCATCACTTCCACGGCGGTGCCGACGCCCCTCAGCGCGTGCGCTCCCGTACTCTCCCAGTCGCGGGGCGCGCAGCGGGCGAACGCCGCGCTGGCCAGGGTCCGGCGGCCGAGAGTCTTGGTCAGACTTTCGATCCTCGCCACCTCGTTGGCCGCCGGGCCGATGACGGAAAATTCCAGCCGCTCCGGCACGCCGATGTTGCCGAACATGACGTCGCCAACGTGCAGCGCGAGCCCGTAGTCCAGAGCCTCGAGACGCTTGCCCGCCCGCTCCTGGTTCAGAGCCTGCAGGCGCGCCTCGGCGTCGCGGGCCGCAGCCATGGCGCCTTCGCAGGCCGCGCGCGGATCGCCATCGCGGATCGGGAAAATCGCCAGCACCGCATCACCGATAAAGCGCAGCACCTCGCCACCGTTGGCAAGCACCGCGCCGGCGGTGCATTCGAAATAGCTGTTCACGGTTTCGAGAAAGTCCTCGGCGCTCAGGCTGTCCGCAAGACGCGTGGAGTCGCGCAAATCGCTGTACCAGATGACAGCATGCTACATTTCGCCGTCACCACGCCGAATTTGCCCGTCCAGCACTTGGCGCCCCGCGTCCATACCGAGATAGGTGGCGAGAACCGTGTGGGTGATCTGCTGCTTGATCTGCACCTTCAAGGAAACCGCCAGCCGCCGCTGGATGCGCACCAAGGTGCGAATTTCCGAGTCGCTGAAGCCGGATGGCCGATCGGTACTCCACGAACCGATAATACCGTCCTGGTGCGGTCCCGGTTCGTTGTCCCTGGCAAAAGCCACCATCCAGGCCACGTAGTCGCTGGCGCCCTGCTCGCGTAGCTCCTCACACACGGGAAAGTCCAGGAGCGCCTCCTCGCCCCTTAGGCGGCGGCGCAGAAACGGAATCTGCGTGCTGAGCATGTGATTGATGGGGCTCTGGCGCCAGTCTTCAGACGTGAACGCCTCGCCGTGCAATGTTTCGATACGTTCGACGGTCCCGGTTCGCTCGTCCCGGCGCCAGACGATGGCCACGGATGCGAACTTCGGGTGCAAAATTCGGAAAGTGACGAAGCCGCGCCACAAGGGAATGCCGGCGGCCAGCAACCGATCGCAGCATCCGCCGACGATGTCGTGCAGATCGGCCTCACCCAGCGCCTGGGACATCAACCAATCCGCAACGCCATCGATGAGTACGGCGCTGGCGCTCGCTTCCTTTTCGGGCATAGAGAATGTGTATCGCCGCCTAAATCATCAGGACAATCACCAGGACAGCTCACGCCGATGGGCGAGGTCCGGTTCACCACAGTAGCGTAACATTTCCGTGCGCGCCGCGGCGCGCAGCCGAATCGCACAATCCCAATCGCTGGCGCCAGCATCGCCGCGGGCAGAAGCCGGCGACAAAGGCTCGCTCACGTGCACACGAATGCGGCCCTTGCGCGGGAACGATGATTTGTCCCGCAGTATGGAGCGCGTGCCGCGCAGGGTTATCGGCACCACCGGCACACCGGTCTGCGCTGCCGCCAGGAACGCACCCAGATGAAAGGGCAGCAGTCCCGGCATGCGATGCAGGGTGCCCTCGGGAAAGATCATCAAAGAATCGCCGCTACGCAAGCGCTCGGCGACACGGCGAGCATCCTCGACACCTCGGGCGCGGTCGAAACGTTCCACGAACAGACAACCGAGGCGAGTCAGGAAGACCCTGGCAAAGAAATTCTCGCGCAGCTCCTGCTTGGCGACGAAAACCACCGGTTTCGGCAGCACGCTGGTCAACACCAGCCCATCCAGGTAACTGGCGTGATTGGCAACCACCACATAGTTCCCCTGTGATGGGATGCGCGCCATGCTCTGCAGCGTCGGGCCGGCCCCGGTGAGCCCGAGCAGGCGGCGGGCGAGCCAGCCCAGCCAGCGCCAACG
>Ga0114948_10000169_pt1 | contig 22407 bp, 16 predicted proteins | sample CR04metaG_FD_83877 | JGI IMG/M metagenome (GOLD analysis project Ga0114948, IMG submission 83877) | Deep subsurface microbial communities from Mariana Trench to uncover new lineages of life (NeLLi) - CR04 metaG | ecosystem: Environmental > Aquatic > Marine > Ocean trench > Sediment | place...
GCGTCCGGAACAGGAGGGTCACCTTTTGGTTCGCGAGATGCGAGAGGTCGAAGCGGTATTCCTCAGGTGGCCGGCGGGCTGCGCTCTGCGCTGGCATCACATCAAAAGTTTTGTGTATAAGCGACTCTGTTCCCGCCGCGCTGATCGCGAAAATCTCCCCCAATAGCGAGGTGCCCCTCTGAGCTGTCGCCGGACGTCTGTACCCGATCCGAACCGCCAGTTGCCCGTGCTCGGGGACGACCACGTTGCATCGAGTCTCGACGGGTCGCGCTCGGCCTTCGGTCCCGGGGTCTTGATACAGGGTTGAGAAAAGGAGGTGATCACGAATGATTTGGTTGGCAGCCTGCCCGCAATGCTCAAGCACGTTCAGTACGTCGCGATCTGGCAGGGGCTTTTGGCGTCGTGCGAGAAAGATGGTCTGATCACCCGTAATGAGCACCTCCTCGAAACGTGTCCGTAGGTAACGCGTGAGCCTCGGGGCGTACTCCCGCAGACCCACCCGATCCGAAAAGAAGTCGTCATAGCGCGTGACTACCAGGCGGACATTCGCTGCGTCAGCCGCTTCAACGACGCCCTCTCCGCCATCGTGGGAGATGTGGTGTTCGTAGAGATTGTAATAACGGCTCGGGATCGATCGCTCGGAAAGGAAGTTGAGCATCGCGAGATCGGGCACGGTCAGCACCGCTTCGCCCTCCTCTGTCCGTGCGCGGATTATCTTTATCTGTAAATCGATGAGCCATGCGTCCAGCCGACTGACCAGAACGCCCCCGCGTCTGCCGTCGACTTTCGTGTCCATCGTTGTGAGGAGGCCGTGATACCAGTAAGCGGCGACCGACGCGTAGAGCGCGAGCATGAGGCATGCCAGCGCCGGGACCAAGCGCTTCGCGATAGTCCCGGCCCCAGGGCGGCGTTTGCTGAGGCGATGGGTAACCACTGCCGCAGAAACAATGACGGGTTGATACACATTCCCGAGATGGTTGAAGTCAGCGCGCGGAAGCACGCCCAGGAAGACGAACCCGCAGACAACCACGACGGTCAGCAGGGCGGCGTCAACCGGCCAAGCAGAAGCGACCGGCCGCAGGGCGGCCCATAGGCCGAGCCCGAACACCAGCAGCGGGAGCCAGTACATGAGAACGTGAAGCCGCTCGATCGCGCGCACCGTGTGGAGCCACTGAAGCGGCGCCGGGAGGTAGTACAGGGGCGTAGCTCCGTACGTTAGCCGCTCCAATCCCTCCAATGGGTCATGTTTCCAGAGATCGGAGAGGCCAAGATAGGGTATATCATGTCTGCCCATGAACTCGAAGGGATGGAGCACTAGGCTGTCGACCAGCTCAGCGAATGCGCCGTGGTAAACAAAGTATGCGACCAGGGGCATTCCAACGATGGCAAGGCCCACTCCCAGGCGCGCCGAACCGGCGACCAGCCCGCGCAGCGAATAACGGATCGACCGTTTCACTTCGAGCTGAATGGCGAATATCGCAACGAGCGAGCCGAGCAACGCGAAGACGCCGTAGTTCTGCTTGAAGCTGATCGACAGCCCGAGTAGGATTCCGCCCCATATCAGATCTAGCCCGCGTCGCCCATCACGCCAGGCGAGCAGTCGCTCGAGGGCGGCCAGAGCGAATAGCACCGAGAACGGGGAATAGAAGAACAATGTCCACGTCGGGAATGCCCAAACGGTGAAAACCATCAGCGCGCTAACGGCTCCGACCGCATAGGCGCTGTTGGCCACGTTCCTGACGATCCGGTAGGAAAGCCAGATTGTGGCCAGGCACCCGAGCAGCGCTGGTATCCGTGAGGCCAGCACGCTCGGCTCGATGAAGCTGAACAGAGCCGCGAGCAGGAACCAAGCCCCCGGCGCAACAAAGGCGTCCATATCACGGTAGAGGATCTTCCCATCAAGCATGTCAAGAGCCTGCGTGAGCAGGTAGCCCTCGTCTGAAAGGACGATCCCCCGGCGGCATAGAGGAAGTACGAACGCAACCACACCGACGCCGAGTGCCAGCTTCGCCCAACGTGAGGGCCCGAAGATCAACCATCGTGAGATCCGCTCGGGCATCGCCAGAGTATATGACAACGAGTCGACTACATGACGTAGCTTCGCGTTCAGGGTGCCTGCTCCCGACGCAAAGTGAGACCGTACCAGACGGTCGGCCCGCCCCTGATCACCTCGGACTGCGTATAGGCCGTGCTCAAGTAGCGTGAGAGTTCCGGAAAGAGATCATCGAATGGAGGAAACTCGAGATACATCCTTGGATTGTAAACGATGCACTTCGTTTGGTCGGCCTTCAGGCGTTCGACGATGAGGTGACCATCTACGCTCCCCGGAATGGTGAGGTCGTAGGGCGTTGGATTGAAGCGACCAGTAAGGAAGTACAGAACGGGTAGGTCCGGAGCCACGAAAATCTGATCCGTGGGGTCCGCGCAGCGCTCGATGAACCCGGTTGCGCCGCGAAGAAGCGCAGCTTGGCGCTCGGATACAAGCAGTGACGCGCGCGGCAGGTCCAACGGAACCGCGTACCAAGCGCGGATCTTCATGCAAACGCTGGCTGCGGCAACCACACAGCCGATGACGAGCGAGGTGTAAAGGCCCTTCCAGACCCATGCTGCAAAGCGCCGTTGGCGCATCAGCACGCCCTCCACACGATCTCCGATCAGCGCAACGATGAGTAATACGGGAGGAAGAACGAATGCCAGATGGGACCAGATCGCGGAGGGAAAGATCCCGAGAAAGAACAGCGAAGCGAAGACGACGATTGTACGGGCTCCACGATGCTCGCTATGCGTGAAAGCACTGCGTGTGAGCCACAGCACGACCGGAGCGGTTGCGAGCGCAGCGAGCGGCAGCCCGTAGGAAAGGCGTATGGCCAGGCTGATGAGGAACGGAGAAATCGACTGCCCTAGAATCGTCTCTCCTCGCATGAGGTAGTTGAAGAGCATTGGTGGTGAGTAGAGGAAGACGAAGCGCCCATCACCGACGGGGTGCGCTCCGATCAGAGGTGGCATCGGGTTGTTGAAGGACTGGAGCTGTGAAGGGCCCAGGTTGAAAACAGTTGCATCGAGCAGGTCGAGAAGCGTCCCGGCGCTGGCGAAATACGCGACCGTTGCGAGTGCCAGTAGGCCACCGGAGGCAGCGATCGGCCAGAGGACTGAGACCCACGAGCGGCGCTGGAGGGCTGTACCGGACCGGCCCCAGTAGAGTCCGATCAGGATCGCCAGCAGGACCAGGACCCCGAAGTTCTGCTTGCTCAGCGCGCAGGCTGCCAGGAGTGTGCCCAGGATGATGCCGTCGGCTGTGCGGGCCGCCTCGAGGTAGCGCAGCAGGAACAGAAGGGAGGCCAGACCGAAGCTCAAGGATAGGGTCGAGTAGTTCAGCATCGTGAGCACAGGGAAGCTGATCACGACCAGGCTAAGGTGAAGCAGAGGCGGCAGTGCCGCCCACCGCGGGTGCATGACTCGTGAGCCCAAGAGCCAGAGGCACAGGGCGATCACGACGTTTACCCCGATCTGCGCCCAGCGCGTGACCACCATGTCGGGTGAGGTGAGCGAGAAGAGGAGAGCCGTGAGGTAGTAAATGGCGGGAAAGATACCCGTATGAATGTCCCGGTAGAGGAGTTTGCCGCGAAGTATCCAGTCTGCCACGGACGCAAGATGACCTTCGTCCATCGGCACCACGCTTCGATCGTAGATCGGGAACTGAGCTGCAAGCCCGACCAAGACGACAGCGGCCGCGGGCAGCACAATCCGCAGCGGAGCCAAATATCTAAGCCGCCTCACACGGGAGAATTCTACACGATCTGCCGGGCGCACGGGCCGCAGGGCCGCGTATGCCCGGAGGATGCGAAGACACGCTACTCTAGATACCCGAGTGCTCGAAGCTTCTCCGCGCGCCTCGGATCGAGATCCACCTCACTTCCCAGCGCGGAAATCTCGTGAGGTCTCGCCGAGCGCAGCTGCGCCTGCAATGACCGGTTCGCTGCCACGAACTTGTCGAGAAGATGTTTGAGCTCGCGGACGTCCTTGCTCGTCTCTCGATAAAGGTTGGCCATTTCGCCCGGGTCCTCAGCGAGCTCGTAGTACTCGTAGCGGTAGCCGTCATCTGTGAGGTAGCGAACGAGCTTCCGGCTTCCGAGCTGCACAGAGAAGGACGGCGGCTTGGCTCCGCGGGCTTTCAGCTCGTTCACGACCCATGACGAGCTGAAAATCGGGACCGATTTCCGGTCGCGCTCGTGTTCAGACCCCCAGACGAGCCGCGCCAAGCTGTTTCCGCGCGCTTGCGCCGGAATGCGAGCCCCCGCGAGCTCAAGCAGCGTCGGCATGAAGTCGATGTGCCGCACCGACCCTGCGAGGCGCTGGCCTGACGGGATGCCTCGTCCGAAGAAGATGAGCGGGACATGGAGGACCTCTCGATACAGACCTGCCCCATGTCCGTGGAAGCCGTGCTCGAAGAATTCCTCTCCGTGGTCCGACAGGATGACAAACACCGTGTTGTCGCTGATGCCTTGCTTGACGAGATCGCTGAAAAAAGCGCGGAGTTCGTCGTCTACGTAGCGAATCTCGCGATCGTACTGGGCCACCATGTGTGCGCCTCGGCTGTCGCGTTCCTTAGCGGGCTTCCGTTCCGCTCCTTCCTCGAACAGGGGGGCGTAAGCCGGCGGAGGATCGTATGGAGTATGGACCTGGAAAGTGTGCAGAAATAGGAAGACCCGCTTGTGCTTGTTCCGTTCGAGCCACTGCTTTCCCCATGCAAGCGTCTTATGGACATGACCCTCCGGAGCCATGAAGTTCGCGCTCGTATTCTCCTTGTACACACTGAAGCCTCTCGCGAAGCCTCGGTACGCAGCGAGAGGACCGTCTTCGGTGATCGCGGCCGTCTCGTAGCCATCCCCCCGCAGGAGCTGCGCAAGCGTGAGGACCGACGCGGGGAGCTTGGCCGCAAAGCTCGCGGTGACACCATGGGCAGAGGGAGGGAGAGAGGTGAACAGGGACATGTGAGACGGCCCCGTGCTGGTTGCGGCGGCGATGAAATTGTCGAATACGGTTCCCTTTGCAGCCATACTCGTCTCCAGAAAAGGCGAGGTATCGCGCCCATATCCATATGTCGATAGATGATCCGCCCGAAGGGTATCGATCGAGAGAACGATGAGATTGGGGCCTGGCAGGATGGCAGGCGATGGAGCGTAGAGGGTGGGGTTTCCCCATAGCGGCAGCGAGAACGCGACCGAAGAGTTCTTTCGGTGGTTCGTACTGAACATGAGGGCTCGCCGCGTGCCAGAATGCGCCCCCAACGGAACGCGGCGGTCCTGCCAGTCCTGATCCGGCGCTTGTGCAGGATCCAGCGTCTCCGTGAAGAGCTGGGAGCAACGGGAGGATTCGCAGATCGAGACCGAAAACTCCACCGGGCCATGCTCCCATGCGACTTCGAGGATACCCATAGAGAATTCGAGAACCGCTCCCGAGGGGATCACGATCTCCGGCGTCCGGTACGACGTGCGGGGCTCGGTGGGCACGGGGTAGGCTTTGACGTAGAGCTTCGCCGTCGACTGCTCGGTAGACTCGGGCAGGTCCAGGTGGATGCGGACGATTCTCCCTTGGTCGGATTCCTCGATCTCCCTCGTGACTCCAGGGAAAGTCTTCCAGCCTTGCTCGAGGCGTACCGCAGTGAACAGCGCGAGTCGTTCGGCTTTGGGGAAGGCATATCCGACCCGGGCAGAGTATGTCAGGCGCCTCCCCCCCCGGAGGTCGATTGTCTGGCCGGGGACCAGAACGCGGCTCGAGTGGCTCTTGAGTACGTAACGCGTGTCAGCGCGAATCGCCGCGATCGGAGCGTATACCGTCCGTGCAGCCTCGCGAATCCGTGTGACTGGGTCGAGCTCCGACAACGGCTGTTGGCGCCCATCCCCGCTCGCGCGTAGCCGGGGATCGACGAATCGGTACTGAGGAGTCATGACCGTAGGCCGCGGGTCACAACCTGCGAGAAGAATCGCGATCGCCAGCCGGAGAACCACAGGTCCTCCACGAAGGCCGTGGATCGTGAATCCGCTCATTTCGGGCCTCACTAGGTCTCGACGGTCCGCACCGCGGTGGCCTCGAGCTTCTTGGGCACGCGAGTCCGGCTGAAGAGGAAATGGTAGCGTATGGTTCAGCCCTGGAACGTTCGCGGCGCTGACGCTCGCTCTCTTTCCCGAGTTCATCGCGCATAGCCAGAGCAATCCCAAGAATTTGATCGGGCTTTTCGCACCTCGGTGGAGCGCGGGTCTGGACTAAGATGTGAGTGAGAAGAAAGAGTTGAAACGTGTCGGACTCGTCCCTACCGTGCAGGGACTCCTGCGTCGGGGCTTGCTACCACTTGCCGTTGGGATCTCGCTCGGCGTGCTCCTGGGAACTCTAGGGGGCCGGTTCCTGGGCGGCGCGGATGCTCGCGGCACGGCGCCAGTGGCGCGCACAGAGGACCCACTGGCGCGCAACGAGTTGGATGCTCTGCGTGAGGATCTCGAAGCGGAAGCCGATGCTCGTATGGCGCTGGCGGCTGACGTCGAGCGCCTCCAGGTGCAGCTCGCGCTCCGGGTCGCCCGCTTGGAAGCTCCTGCTGACGCTCCCTTGGGGCTCGCATCGTCCGGCCGGAGGGCCGCGGGAGAGGCACCCCCTGCAGGGAAGGTCGAGACCAGGGGATCCGGGCTTGGGAGCTCCGTGGGAGAGGAGCAGCCCGCGTTCGACGAAGAGGGGCTGCTGGCCGTCCAGGTGGACCCGCTGGAGGTCAGCCGTCTGCGTGAGCGTTGGGAGCAGTTCGAGCTGGAGAAGCTCCAACTCTCCCATAGCTCCGCCCGCGAGGGCCGGGGATTCTCGGCCCGCAATTGGCGGGAGCAGAGGCAGCTGGAGCAAGCCCTGCGAGAGGAGCTCGGCGACGAGTTCTACGACCTGCTCCTATTTGCAACCGGCCGGCCCAACCGGGTGGTGGTGCGCGAAGTCTTTGATCGCTCGCCCGCACGCGACGCGGGACTCGAGCCGGGCGACACGATTCTGCGCTATGACGATACGCGCATCTTCGCCCCCGGCGAGCTTCGGCACGCGAGCACGCTCGGCGAATTGGGCGAGTTCGTGCGTGTCGAGGTGCTACGCGAGGGGCGGTCGAGGGAGATCTATGTCCCCCGCGGCCCGCTCGGAATCCTGATCAAGTCGGAAAGCCGCACACCCGCCGGCCCCTGACATCAGACCACGCCGTTCCACGCGCTTTCAGCGCGATCGCCCAGAAGCGAGTTACCCGTTCCTGGATGCGCCTCAAATTCTAGCCCAGCACCTCCCATCCATGGCGACAAGCAGCGCGCGTCGGCTCGCCGTGAGCGGCGGCTTGCGCGCGACCACAGATGGACCGCACACTGCGTTGCCATGGAAGGCTCGGCACCCAAGCTTCCGCGCCCGCGAGCTCTGGCTGGCTGGGGACGCTACCCCATCATCGAAGGACGCGAGTACGAGGGTGAGGAGCTCGAGCCGCTTGCGGCCGGCGCGGTCCTGAGCCGAGGCCTGGGTCGCTCCTATGGGGATGCGTCCCTCCCGCCGGCTGGCGGTCATACGGTGCTCGGGACAACGCGGGCCGATCGCTTGCTGGCCTTTGAGCCCGAGACCGGGCGGCTGCGTGCCGAGGCCGGGCTTTCCTTGCTCGAGCTCAACCGCATCTTTCTTCCGCAGGGCTACTTCCCCCCCGTTACGCCGGGCACCCAGTACGTCACGCTCGGCGGGATGGTGGCGGCGGATGTCCATGGCAAGAACCACCACGTTGCCGGCTGCTTCGGTGAATACGTCGAGGCGCTCCGAATGTGTGTCGCGGACGGCCGGGTGCTGGAGGTGAGCGAGGAGAGCGAGCCTGAGCTTTTCCGCGCGACCCTGGGCGGCATGGGCCTGACGGGCCACATCCTGGAGGTTCAGTTTCGGATGCGACAGATCCCCTCGCCCTGGATCTGGGCGGAGAGCGAACGCGTGCGCAGTCTGGACCGACTCGTGGCGGCGTTGCAAACGGCGAGTCGGACTTGGCCCTTCACGGTGGCCTGGGTCGATTGCTTGAACCGCGGTCGGGGAATCGCACCCGGGATCGTCCATCGCGGACGCTGGGCCGAGCCGTCGGAGGAGCCACGACGGCCGCCGCGGGCCAAGCGGCGGATAGCGGTGCCCTTCGTCCTCCCGAGCTGGGTGATGTCTCGCTGGCTGGCCCGAGCCGGGAGCGCGCTCGTCTTCTGCAAGCACGGAGGGCGGGTCAAGCGCGGCATTGTCCATCCCGAGACGTTCTTCTATCCGCTCGATACGGTGCTTCACTGGAACCGGGTCTACGGGCGGCGTGGCTTCACCCAGTACCAGTGCGTACTACCGGTCTCCCAAGACGGCTCAAGCTATCGGCGCTTCTTCGAGCTCTTCAGGCGGGAGGGCGGCACCTCCTTCCTGTGCGTGATTAAGGACTGCGGGCCCGAGGGCAAGGGCATGCTCTCGTTCCCAAGACCCGGGATTTCGATCGCGCTCGATATGCCCATTCGAAGCCCGCACACCAGCGAGCTGATCGAGGTCTTGAACGAGCTCGTGATCGAGCTGGGCGGGCGCATCTATTTGGCCAAGGATGCCTTCACCAGCGCCGCGCACTACCGGGCCATGGATCCGCGTCTGCCCGCCTGGAACGAGGTGCGGCGCAAGTGGGATCCGGAGGGCCGTCTGCGTAGCGCCCAGTCGGTGCGGGTGCTCGGGGACCGACCATGAAGGCGGTTTTGTTCGGGGCGACCAAGGGCATGGGACGGGCCCTCGCGCGGCAGCTGGCCGAGCGCGGGGAGAAGCTCTTTTTGCTGGGGCGGGACGCAAGCGAGCTCGAGCGGAGCGCGGCGGACCTCGAGGTCCGCGGGGCCGGCGAGGTGGGCCACGCAGTCTGCGACCTGCTCGAGCCGAGAGGCTTCGCCCCCGCGCTGCACCGGGCCTCGGAAGCGCTTGGCGGCTTCGACACCGTGATCGTCAGTGCGGCGCTCTTTGCAGGCCAGGAGCCGCTCGAGGCCGACTTTGTGCTGCGCGATCGCCTGCTGGTCGCGAACTTCGTCAATACGGTGCACTTCTGCGAGGAGGCGCGAGTGCGTCTGCTGGCGGCCGGTGGTGGCACGCTCTGTGTGTTCTCCTCGGTGGCGGGGGACCGTGCGCGCAAGCCCGTGATTCTGTACGGAGCCGCCAAGGCCGGTCTCTCGCACTACCTGACCGGCCTCGACCACAAGTTCCGGCGGGCGGGACTGAGAACCGTCCTCGTCAAGCCCGGCTTCGTCAGGACGCGGATGACGGCAGGGCTGCCCGCGCCGCCGTTCGCGGGCCAGCCGGAGCGCGTGGCCCGCGACATCCTGCGGGCGATCGATCGTGGCTGGCCGCTGGTCTACACGCCGGGCATCTGGCGCCTGGTCATGCTCGCGATCCGAAGCTTGCCGCGTGCGGTGATGCGGCGGGTGGGGTTCTAGCGATGGCGGCGCTGGCAGACCTCGTCGACCTGGCTCGCCCGAGGCACTGGGTCAAGGGCGTCTTCATCCTGATGCCCGTGCCTTTTTCCATCGCAGCGGGGGCACAACTCCAGCCTACGCCTCTCGTCCTGGGGCTCATCGGCTTCAGCCTCGTGAGCTCCTCGGTGTACGCGCTCAACGATCTGCTTGACGCCGGGTTCGATCAGCTCCACCCACAGAAGAAGACCCGGCCGCTGGCTGCGGGCCGCATCGGCCGGGGCACGGCGGCGCTCTTCAGCGCAGCGCTGCTCGCCGCCGGGCTCGGGTTCCTGGTCCTCACCCGGATACCCGCGGCTGGCTTGATCGCGGGAGTCTACGTGGGTCTCAACCTCTTCTACAGCGTGAGAGGGAAGCGCATCCCCCTCGTGGACGTCTTCTTGCTGGCCTCGGGGTTCGTGCTGCGGGTGCTTCTCGGCTGCGCCTTGGTTGCCGTTGAGGCTTCCAACTGGCTGCTGCTGTGCTCTTCAACCCTCGCGCTCTTCCTCGCGCTAGGGAAGCGCCGGGCCGATCTGGTCGCTGGTCTCGACGACCAGCACCGTCCGAGTCTTGCGGGCTATAACCGCGCATTCGTGGAGCAGGCGATCGGAATCACCGCGGGCGTCGCGCTGGTTTCCTATGCCCTCTACTGCATCGAGGCAGAGGTCCTCGTTCCCGGACGGGAGTTCGCGTCACTGCCGTTTGTGGCATTCGGGATCCTGGAGTATGTGCGCCTGGTGCACACACGGGAGGCCGGGGACTCGCCCGTCGATCTCGTGCTCTCCTCACCCTCGATGCTGATCGTCGGGGTCGGCTGGCTGGCAGCCGTGCTCTGGAGCACGGGCTTCTTCTGAGTCCCCGGACGCGCTCCTGGCGGGCCGGTTGTCTCGCCGTGGCGAGCCGGTGTAGCCTGTCGCACACATGCTCAAGCGGCTCTTGCGCAAGTGGAGATACGGCGAGGAGATCATCGTCATCACGGGTCTGCCCCGGTCCGGGACCTCGATGATGATGAAGATGCTCGAGGCCGGGGGACTGCCGATCATGACGGACGGAGTCCGGACAGCGGATGAGGACAACCCCAAGGGCTACTACGAGTTCGAGCGGGTCAAGGAGCTCGAGAAAGAGACGGACAAGTCATGGGTCCGTGAGGCGCGCGGGAAAGTCCTGAAGGTGATCTCCCACCTGCTGCGCGAGCTACCCGATGAGAACTTCTATCGAGTTATCTTCATGCGCCGGGACTTGGACGAGATCCTGGCCTCTCAGAACAAGATGCTCGAGCGACGGGAGGAGCCGAATCCCGTGAGTGACGCCAAGGCCAAGGAGTCGTACCGCAAGCACATCATCGATACCAAGGTGTACATGCGTACCCGTCCCAACTTCGAGCTGCTCGAGGTCTACTACAAGCAGGCGCTGGATGATCCGAGGGGCGTGGCAGAGAAGGTCAGCCGTTTCCTCGAGCAGCGCGCGGAGCCGGACAAGCTGATGAGCGCCGTGGATGTCCAGCTGTATCGCAACCGCAAGGAGCAGCTCGGAGAGAGCGCCTCCCCCGCGAGCTGAGTTGGCCCCCCTCCGGGTGCTCGCGACGTTGCCTTTGGCCTGCGATCCATGGTATATCGCGGCTCTGATAAGAGCCCGATCAGGCTCCAAGCTGAGGTTGCACACCGGAAACCGCGGATGCCGGACTCCAGGGTTACGATCAAGATCCCCCGCTCGCTCTACGAGCGGATCAAGCTGATCACGGCGAACTCGAGCTTCAGCTCGTCCACCGACTTCATCGTCTACGTCCTGCGCGATCTAGTGTCGGGACGGGTCGTTCAGGGCCAGGCGGATGGAAACGACGGGCGGGATGAGCTCAGCCGCTACGAGATCGAGGCTATCCGCAAGCGGCTGAAGAGCCTCGGCTATCTCCTGGTTCTCGTTTGGCTCGCGAGCGCCGAGCCGGCACTGGCCTATGTGGGACCGGGCGCGGGCTTTGCGCTCGGGGGCGCGTTCGTGGGCATCTTCGCCGGAATCTTCGCCGGTCTGTTCGCGATTCTGACCTTCCCCTTCCGCTTTCTCGTGCGCTCCATGCGAAGGCGCAAGACACGGAAGCGCGCACGCGTGAAGCGCATGGTGATCCTGGGACTCGATGGCCTGGATCCGACCCTGACCGAGCGTTGGATGGCGGAGGGACACCTGCCCAACCTGAAGAAGCTCGCGGAGCAGGGCAGCTTTTCGCGCCTGCGCACGACCTATCCGGCGATTTCGCCCGTCGCCTGGTCGTCGTTCATGACGGGCGTGGATCCCGCGCGGCACAACGTGTTCGATTTCCTGAACCGAAACCTCAAGACCTACATGCCCGAGCTCTCGAGCAGCAGTGTGGGCGGGCCGGCGCGCACCCTGCGCGTGGGGAACTGGATCATTCCCATCGGTAAGCCCGCGGTTCGCAACATGCGCAAGAGCCGCGCCTTCTGGAGCATCCTCGGCGACCACCGGATTCCCTGCAATATCCTGCGCGTGCCGCTCACCTTCCCGCCCGAGAAGTTCGCGGGCGCGCTGCTCTCGGCCATGTGCGTGCCCGACCTGCGCGGCACCCAGGGCTCGTTTACCTACTACACGAGTGACCCCGCCGAGGTCGCGAAATCCGAGGCCGCGCCCGAGGGCACGGGCGGGGAGCGGTATCGCGTGACGATCGAGGACGACGTAGTCCAGGCCTCGCTCCCGGGCCCAGTGAACACCCTCGGCTCCGACGCAAGCCCGATGCAGATCCCCTTCACCCTCAAGCTCGATCGCCAGCGGGGACAGGCGGAGCTCAGGATCTGCGGCAAGAAGTACGTCCTCCAGGAGCGGGAGTACTCGCCCTGGATCCGGCTCCGGTTCAAGGCGGGCCTCGGGATTACGGCTCAGGGCATCGCGCGCTTCTACATCACGAAGATGTCGCCTGAGCTCGGGCTCTATGTCACGCCCATCAATATCGACCCCGGCAAGCCCGCGCTTCCGATCTCGTTCCCGGGCTTCTACTCCGCGTATCTCTCCAAGCTGATCGGGGCGTTCGCTACGCTCGGGCTGGCCGAGGACACCTGGGCGCTGAACGAGCGTGTGATCGATGAGGAGGCGTTTCTCAAGCAGACGCTGGATCACCACGAGGAGCGCGAAGCCATGTTCTTCAATGCGCTGGACAAATCCCGCGAGGGCGTGGTGGTGTGTGTCTTCGATGGGACGGACCGCCTGCAGCACATGTTCTTCCGCTACCTGGAGAAGGATCATCCCGCGAACGCGGGGAAGGACGTCGAGCAGCACAAGGACGCCATTCTCGAGATGTACAAGCGTGCGGACGCCATGGTCGAGCGCGTGATGCGGAAGCTTGGCCCGAAGGACCTCTTCCTCGTGATCTCCGATCACGGCTTCCAGTCGTTCCGCCGCGGGGTGAATCTGAACACCTGGCTGCGGCAGCAGGGAATGCTCTACCTCAAGGACGGTATGGCCGAGAGCGGCGACTGGTTCAAGAACGTGGACTGGAGCCGCACCCAGGCCTACGCGTTCGGACTCGCCGGGATCTACATCAACCAGAAAGGCCGTGAGGGCGATGGCATGGTCGAAGCGGGCGAGGAGACCCAGCGGGTCAAGCGCACGATCATCGAAGGCCTGTCGGGATTCAAGGACACCGAAAAAGGTCAGATCGCGATCAACGAGATATTCGACAATCAGAAGCTTCATCCCAGTGGGCCGTATCGGGACAACGGTCCCGATCTGATCGTGGGCTATAACCGCGGCTACCGGGCGTCGTGGGAGGGGGCCGTGGGCAAGCTGACCGACTCGGTCATTTACGACAACACCAAGTCGTGGAGTGGTGACCATTGCGTCGATCCGCGGCTGGTGCCGGGTGTGCTCTTCTCGAGCCACCGCATCGCCAGTGAGGATCCCGGCATCATGGACCTCGCGCCTACGATCCTCACGCTCTTCGGTGTTGACGTTCCCGCCTACATGACGGGCAAGGCGCTTGAGGTGGAGGCGCCAATACCCCTGAAGGCGGCGGCATGAGGGTGTGGCTCGGCCTGGCGTGCGCCCTGCTCGCCACGGTCTGGCTCTCGGGGGCGGGTCAGGCGGCACCGGAGCGAGCCGAGCAGCGTTTGATCGTGCTCGGGATCGACGGAATGGACCCGGAGCTGCTTCAGCAGTTCATGGATGAGGGGATTCTGCCGAAACTCTCGCGGCTCGCGGCCCAGGGAAGCTTCATCCCGCTGGACACGAGCATCCCCCCGCAGAGTCCCGTGGCCTGGTCCAATGTGATCACCGGCATGGATCCAGGCGGGCACGGCATCTTCGATTTCATCGGCTTTGATCGGAAGGCCATGCTCCCCTACCTCTCGATCGCACGCGTAGAGAAGCCGGAGCGGGATCCGATCAAGCTCGGCCAATGGCGTATTCCGCTGGGATCGGAGAAGACGATTCAGCTACGCGACGGTCAGGCGTTCTGGGACATCCTCGAGCGGAACGGGGTTCCTACGACGATGTTCCGCATACCTGCCAACTACCCTCCGGTGGAGACCGGGGGCCGGGCGCTCTCCGGCATGGGCACCCCGGATCTGCGCGGCACGCCGGGGACCTTCTCGTACTACACCAACGACTCGGCGTTCGACGACGGGTCGGTCCCCGGGGGCGTCGTCCGGCGCATCTTCATCAGGAATCACACCGTGCGCTCTGAGCTCGAGGGTCCGCCGAACGGTTTCCGAGAGAAGTCACCCCGTACGAAGGCCAAGTTCAGTGTGCACATCGATCCCGAGAACCCCGTGGCGGAGGTCCGGATCGGCGCCGAGCGCGTGTTGCTCAATGTCGGCGAGTGGAGCGATTGGGTCAGGGTCGAGTTCGATCTCGTACCGGGTCTGGTGAGCGTCAGGGGGATCTGCCGCTTCTATCTTAAGGAGCTCGCTCCGCGCTTCCGGCTCTATGTGAGCCCGGTAAATATCGATCCAGAAGATCCGGCTCAACAAATAGCGACGCCGCCCGAGTACGCCAGGGAGCTTTTCGAGGCGGTTGGCCCCTTTTATACGCAGGAGATGCCCGAGGACACGAAGGCGCTCTCCGCCCATGTGTTGAGCCCGTCCGAGTTCCTCACGCAGTCGGGGCTCGTCCTCGATGAACGGCGACGTCTCTTTCAGCATGAGCTCAAACGCTTCCGCGAGGATCAGCGTTGGGGGCTGTTCTTCTTCTACATCTCGAGCGTTGATCAGCGCAGCCACATGCTCTACCGGCAGATGGATCCGGATCATCCCTTCCACGAGGCGGACACCCCCGAGGATCTGGCTACGGCGGTGCGTCATAGCTATGTCGAGATGGATGAGATCGTCGGCTGGGCCCTTGAAGCGCTCGACGAGCAGACCACGTTGCTCGTGATGTCGGACCATGGCTTCGCGCCCTTCCGCCGACAGGCCAACCTCAACACCTGGCTCGAACAGAACGGGTATCTGACGCTCAAGAACCCTCGGCGACGCGCTGAGTACGAGTGGCTCCAGGGGATCGACTGGAGCCGGACGCGCGCCTTCGCGATCGGACTCAATTCCCTGTACCTGAACGTTCGTGGCCGGGAGCGGAACGGCATTGTCGCACCCACACAGCGCGCCCCGCTCGCGCGCGAGATCGCCGACAAGCTCCTCACCTGGCGCGATCCCGAGAACGGTCAGCCCGTGGTAACCCAGCCCGCCTTGCGCGAGGAGGTCTATCACGGACCGCACGTGAAAGAGGCGCCGGACATCCTCGTGGGCTACGCGCGCGGCTATCGCGCGTCCTGGGCTACGACGAGCGGCAAGATCCCGGTCGGGCTGCTCGAGGACAACGACCGCGAGTGGAGCGGAGACCACTGCATGGACTCTCGGACCGTTCCCGGTGTGCTGCTCTCGAGCCGACCGCTCAAGGTTACTCGGGCTGATCTCAAGGACCTGCCGGTCAGTATTCTTGCGGACTTCGGGATCGAGCGACCGCCCCAGATGCGGGGACGGTCGGTGTTCTGAGCCCATTCTCAAAGCGGAGAGACATCGCATGTTCACACGTGGCAAGGTCAAGATCGAGAGGGAGCTGATGGAGAAGATCAAGCGATACTCAGAGATCGCGGGCTACTCTTCTCCGCAGGAGTTCATCACGCACGCGCTCGAGAAAGAGATTGCAACGCTGGAGGAAGCCGGCGACTCCGACGAGGAGATTCGGAACAAGCTCAAGGGCTTGGGCTATATCAGCTAGGAGCTGATCGAGTTAGTGTGGTCGATCGTCAATAACTTCTTCAACGTCCTCTTTGATGTGCTGCTCTGGCCTGTGGGCTGGCTGTCGCCGGCGTGGCAGGTCTGTGCGCTGGCCTTGCCCGCGGCGATCTTCGCGCTGGTCGTTTTCCGCTATACATCCAACCAGGCTGGCATCGAGAGAGCGAAGGATCGGGTCAAGGCGCATCTGCTCGAGCTCTGGCTCTATCGGGACGATCTTTGGGTGACCCTACGCGCCCTCGGCAACGTGCTGCGTTACAACATGACCTACCTGCGCCACTCGCTCGCACCCATGGCCGTCATGCTCGTGCCCTTCGTGCTGATGCTGGTTCAGATAGAGTCGCGCTTCGCGTTCCGGAGCCTGAAGCCGGGGGAGTCCGCGATCCTGACGCTGGAGCTCGACGGAGAAGGCCCGGTGAGTGTGATGCCGACCGCGCTGCGTCTGCCCGAGGGCCTGGAGCAAGAGACCCCCGCGCTGCGCATCGACGAGACCGCCGAGATCGTCTGGCGGGTCGGCGCGCGCCAGTCCGGCGAGTACGAGCTGGAAATCCAGGTGGGCGGCACGCAGCTCGTGAAGCGCGTCGTCGTGGATGGCAGCGGCCCCAGAATATCGCCCGCTGTCTACCGGTCCAACGATCTAAACGCGCTCCTCTACCCCGCCGAGACGTTGCTGGCGAGTGACATTCCGGTGCGCGCGATCCACCTGGACTACCCGCGCGCGCGCTCGACCTTCCTCGGGCTCTCCAGCGCCTCCTGGATCTTCTTCGCTGCCTCAATGGTCTTCGGCTTCGCTCTGCGGGGCCCGTTCGGCGTCACCTTCTGACGGCGCCGGCTATTCGATATACCCGAGCGCTTGCAGTTCCTCCAGGATTTCTTCTTCGGCGCCTGAGGAGCCCCCGCCCATACGCTCGATCGCGTGCGTATCGTAGGTCGCGATCCGCTCCACGCGCTCCACGTTCAAGAAGGGCGCGGGCGCTCCGTCCATATCTTCCGCTACTGGAAGACCGAGCCAGGCCAGAATCGTGGGTGTGACATCGCTCACCTTCAAGAGTCCGGCGGCGAGGCCGCGCGGGAGGCCGGGGCCCCGAGCGAAGACGACGCCGTCGATCGCCTTCTCGGATTCGTGAATCCCCGGTAATGTCGTACCCGTGACTCCGGCCTCGAAGCCGTGGTCCGAGACGATCATCACCAGGTCATCCGATGCGTAGCGTCTCATCAGTACTCCAATGAGTTCATCTGTATATTCGTAGTATTTCCTTAGTGTTTTCGCGCCTGCTTTGCGTCCGCTCGGCGAAGGGCGTAGCTGAGGCGGGTAGAGATTTGACGGCTCGACACTCGCCCAAAATACGTGAGACAACGCGTCGATGCCCTTGAGATAGACCATGAGCAGATCCGGCTGGATTTCACGTTCGATCGCTAGGGCGACGCGCACGACCACGTGGTCCCGGTGGTAGACCTTCGATAGGCCTTTTGCCCTCACCCACCTGGGGAGGTCGTCGTTATTCAGGAAGCGGTCGTCTATGGTAGTCAACGTCTCATCACTTGCGATGAGCTGGAGAAGCTTCTGGGTCCATCGTTCCGGGAAAGCCACGTGGCCTTGGGTCTCCGCGGCCGCCTTGAATAAGCGCGCCCGACGTTCGAGTTGGCCGGGGAAGGCGTGGTCAGAGACCATGATCCCGCGAATCTTCTCGGGCGGGAAAGTGTTCCACCAGTTGACGACGCCTACCGTCAGCCCCGCATCCGAAGCGATGTTCCATAGCGCGTGTGTCTTCCGATCGCTGCTTTGGAGCAGCCACTTCCTTCCCTGCTGATCCCGACGTACGAAAGCCAGAATACCGTGTTTATGCCGGCTCTTTCCGGTGGCGATCGTGGCCCATATCGCCGGCGATAAGAGCGGGCGGGACGAGCGGAGCGGTCCGGATACCCCCCTGCGCGCGAGCTCTGCCAGATAGGGTAGCTTACCCGCTGCCAGGAGCGGGGAGACGATGCGGAGTGTCGCACCATCGATCCCAACCAGAAGGACCCGCCCTCGTGATGGAGGCTCAGAGCTGCATGCGACCACGCTCAGGCTCGCTGCCGCGAGACCGATTACAACCCGGATCCGCCTTCTTCCGTGTGCCGCCATTGCTTACACCTGCGCCCTTCGAGCAACGACGATGAGCGTGCCCGCGCGCCCTAGGAGACGGAGCAGCAAGCTCACCGGGATCGCGAGGGCCATGCCGATAGGAAAGACCGCGAGCAGGGCGGCGCGATAGAGGCCCGAGTGCTCATGCTTGACGGCCTCGTTGTTTCGGAGCGTATCGAACAGCCCGTTGTGGCGCAGGCCCATGCGGTTCAGAACCGTCTGCACGAGGCCGAAGGGGTCCATCTCCCATTGACCGGTCTGGCAGCGCTCGATCTCGAAACCGTGGTTGCGCAGCAGCCGCTCCAGGGTGGGCGGAGTGAAGTGGAAGATGTGCCGGGGAAGATCGAGGTGGAACCAGCACTCACCTCCGAGGCGGGCCTGCGTGGAGCCGTAGTTGGGTACGGCGATCAGGAGCGCGCCGCTGGGCTCGAGCGCCTGCGCGCAGGCCTCCAGCGTGACGTCAGGTCTGGGCAGATGCTCGAGCACGTGCCAGATGGAGATCAGGTCGAAGGAAGCATCCGGGTAGCGGCCCGGGGCTACCTCGCCCGTATCGATCGGTAGCTCCGGGTCCGCCGGGACGGTGGCGGTGGAGTACTCGGTCCCGCGTACCTGGTAGCCGCGTTCCCTCAGCATGCGCAGGTAGACCCCGCGCCCGCAGCCGATGTCCAGTACGCGCCCTCCCGTCGGCATGAGTCGGATCGCGAGCCGCACCCGGGAGAGCCGGAACAGGCGGATCACACGCTCGAGCCAGGGTGCGAAGCGGTTCTGGGATCCGCCATCAGCTGAGTGCTGCTCGGGTTGCGCGTCTTCCGCGGTACCGACGCGTTCCTGGAAGACCAGGTCACAACGCCGGCAACGCACGAGGGGGTGTTGCCTCCCAGGACCCCGCGCTTGGGGAAACTCGCGCATCGTATCGAGCAGGTGGCAGATCGGGCAGAGTCTCCGCTCGTTCGGTTCAGCGGGCATGGCTTCCTTTGTGTAAGATCAGACGGGATGTTTCGGGATCAGAAGGTAGTCGTGGTGATGCCGGCGTACAACGCGGCCCGGACTCTCGAGAAGACGCACGAGGAGGTCTTTGCGCAGGGGATCGTCGACCTGGCCATCGTGGTCGACGATGCGAGCCATGATGAAACGACCGCTATCGCGAACACCCTGCCAAACACGCGCGTTCTCACGCACCCCCAGAATCGCGGCTACGGCGCGAACCAGAAGACGTGCTATCGGCTGGCGCTGGAGGAAGAGGCCGACATCATCATCATGGTCCACCCTGATTATCAGTACACGCCGCAGCTCATCCCTGCCATGGTCTCGTTGATCGGGTGCGGTCTGTATTCGGCGGTGCTCGGCTCCAGGGTGCTCGGCGGCTACGCACTGAAGGGCGGAATGCCGCTCTGGCGGTATGTTGCGAACCGTTTCCTGACCTTCTTCTGCAACGTCATGCTGGGTGCAAAGCTGTCGGAGTTTCACACGGGCTACCGGGCCTTCTCGCGCGAGCTGCTCGAGCGCATCCCGCTCGAGGTGAACTCCGACGACTTTGTGTTCGACAACCAAATGCTCACGCAGATTCTCTGGTTCGGCTACACCATCGGGGAGGTCAGCTGCCCAACGCGCTATTTGGGTGAGAGCTCCTCGATCAACTTCGGGCGCAGCGTCAAGTACGGTCTGGGTTGCCTGAGCACGGCCACCATCTTTCGCCTCGCAAAGATGCGGCTTGTCACGTCGAGGCTCTTTCCCAGGCTTGCGTAATTCCCGTCAGAAGCGCCATGACCTGCTGGTCATAGGGTTCCTGATTCTCGCAACCGGGGCGGTCTACTGGCAGGTTGGCGGCCATGAGTTCATCGACTTTGATGACGACCGCTACGTGTTTCGGAACACCCGCGTGCTGGACGGACTGAGCTGGCAGGACGTTCGCTGGGCACTGACGGCGATGGAGGTGAGCAACTGGCACCCGCTCACCTGGCTGTCTCACCTGGTCGATGGGGAGCTCTACGGCTCGAGTGCGCGAGGACACCACCTTACGAACCTCGCCTTCCATGTCGCCAACTCGGTGCTGCTTTTCCTGGCGCTCCTGCGCATGACGAGCGCGCTCTGGCGTAGCGCCCTTGTTGCCGCGCTCTTCGCGCTGCACCCGCTCCACGTCGAGTCTGTGGCCTGGGTGTCGGAGCGCAAGGACGTTCTCAGTACCTTTTTCTGGTGGCTAGCGCTGTGGCTCTACGCAGGTTACGCGAGGTCGCCGAATTTGGGGCGCTACCTGGCGGTACTACTCGCATTCGCGCTGGGCCTGATGGCCAAGTCCATGCTGGTAACGCTTCCGTTCACACTGCTTCTGCTTGACTACTGGCCGCTGCGGCGGCTTGCAATCGAGCGGCGATCGCTTGGCCGCCTCTGCCTCGAAAAGCTTCCCTTCTTCGTCCTCGCGGCCGTGGTCAGTGCCCTGACGGTGGCGGCGCAGGGCAGCGGGGACGCGATCATCAGCATGCAGAAATTCCCCCTGGACGTGCGGCTGGGGAACGCTCTCGTGGCCTACGCGAGCTATCTCCTCAAGACCGTCTGGCCCTTCCCACTCGCTGCCTACTACCCGCATCCCGCCGAGATCCCGCTCGGCGCCGTGCTGGGATCGGCGCTGCTGCTGGTCGTGCTCTCCATCGGCGTGGTTCGGCTGGGGCGCGGCCACCCCTATCTGCTGCTGGGGTGGGGCTGGTACCTGGGCACCCTGGTCCCGGTGATCGGGCTCGTGCAGGTCGGTGCCCAGGCCATGGCGGATCGCTACACCTACGTACCGCTCGTCGGGGTCTTCATCATCCTGGCCTGGGGAGGGCATGAGCTCAGCGCGCGTTGGCCCAAGCGCGAACGCGCCCGGGCGGCGCTGGCTGCGGGCGCTCTCTGCGCCCTGACTGCCTGCACCTGGTTTCAGACGGCGCGCTGGCGGGACACGGTCACACTCTTCAAGCACACACTCGAGGTGACGCAGCGGAATCCCATGGCGCACGGCATTCTGGGAACCGCCCTCGGCCGCAGGGGTGAGGTGGATGAGTCGATCGTGCATTACCGCGCGGCGCTGCGTCTCAGGCCGGGTCTGGCCGAAGCGCACAATAATCTGGGGATCGCGCTCTTTCGCAAGGGAGAGCTGGACGAGGCCGTCGAGCACTACCGAGAAGCCCTGAGCCTCAAGCCCGATCATGCGACCGCCCACACTAACCTGGGGGCGGCCCTGTACACGCAGGGTCGGCTTGAGGAGGCGGTTGCGCACTATCGCGAGGCGCTCCGTGTGAAGCCGGACTCCCCCGAGACCCACAACAACCTGGCCACGGCTCTGGATACTCAGGGCCACGTGGCCGAGGCGATCCAGCACTACGAGGAGGCGTTGCGGCTTCGGCCCAGCGATGCCAAGGCCCATAAGAACCTGGGGATCACGCTGTACCAGCAGGGACGTTTCGACGAAGCCTCCGCCCATTTCGAGGCGGTGCTACGCATCGATCCCTCCGATGAGCGGGCCCGCACGCTGCTGCGACGGGCTCGCGAGCGCAGTCCCTAACCCGGACCCCGCCCTGGGTGCCAAGCGGGTGCGCAAGACCCGGCAGGCGCCTACATTTCCCGCCCATGCGATTTGTTGCGCGCTGGATCCTGCTCGGGGTGCTGCTGGCTTGTGCTGCCGTCGGGCCGTCCGTGCGCCAGGACGAAGATCCACAGTCCGCAGCGCAGCGCCTCGAGAGTCTGCGCGCACGCTACCCGAACGACTTCGAGGTCCGCCTCGAGCTGGGCGTGGCCTATTACAGGCTCGCCCGTAAAGCGCTCGACGAGGGTCGCGAGTACGACTACACGAACTACCTCGGGAAATCGCTAGCTGAGGTGCTGGAGGCGACGCGGATCGAGCCCGAGTCTCCCAGCACCCACACCTGGATGGGAATCATCACCGCCTATACGGACGATCTGGAGGGCGCGCTCGCCAGCTTCAAGAACGCTCGCAGGCTGTACGAGCGCGGTCCCGTCCACCACCTGAACATCGCGCAGATATACATCTACATGGGAGATCTGAACCGAGCCCAGCACTCGGTCGAGAGGGCCCGTCGACTGGGTGCGCGCGGAGCCTTCGTCGATATTGTCGAGTCACTGGCTGCGTGGCGGCGCGGGGACCTGGTCGAAGCCCGCGACCTCTTCGACCAAGCGTATGGGCTGGATCCCGAAGAGGTGAACAACTGGGATGAGGCGCCGGTCGACAAGCCGATTGAGAGCTTCGCGGACTTCACCGCCTACTGCTGTGGGAACCACACCTGTGGGCCTCACATGGGGAAGGCGTGCCAGCGCATGCAGCTCGCGGTCAAGGAGCGGGAGCTGCGGGACGAGACCTTGCGCCAGGAGCTCGTGATCGAGATGGAGCGACGTCGGAAGCTGCGCGAGATCTATGAACGGCGCCGCGACCTCCAGATCGAGGTCGAGCCCGCACGCTAGATCTCATTAATCGCCCTAAGCACCTCTTCCATCATCTTCTTCCCGTCGCCGAAGAGCATCATGGTCTGGGGTAGGGTGAAGAGAGGGTTGTCGACCCCTGCGAAGCCCGGGTTGAGAC